>Ga0099825_1001783_pt1 | contig 27948 bp, 12 predicted proteins | sample SiratroredBW_FD_76838 | JGI IMG/M metagenome (GOLD analysis project Ga0099825, IMG submission 76838) | Root nodule microbial communities of legume samples collected from California, USA - Siratro red BW | ecosystem: Host-associated > Plants > Roots > Nodule | place: USA: California | collected...
ATATATATATATATATATATATATATATATATTAAGTTGTGTAAATTCGTTTAATAGTTTATATTTAAATAATTATACTACTTTTTAATAATCATGTTATAAGTGTAAAATATTTATCAACTTTATTGCTGATTTATTTAGGTGGGAGATTTAGTTGGTTGTCCAACAGATGATTATTTTTTAATATCATATTTTTGAAAAGCTTGAACAATAAGATTTGATTCTTATACATTCAACCATTATAAAATTTATGACAGTTCTTTCATCCTCGAAAAAAGAAAAGTTTCAAACTTAACAAAATCATTCCCTTAACATGCTTTATTCAATTTAGAGTTTTGGCGGACTTCATATCTATATATAAAATATTTGAGATATAGTATCTATATATAAGATACTCAAGATATATTAAGATTTATTAAATATAACAAATAAATTATACAACAAATTCAATCATAACAACTGTACTATTATATAAGATAAATTATATAATACATGCATGATAATTATTTTATCAAGATTATCTTTTAATTTAAAAGATATTTAGAAGAAATTATTCAACTCATCTTAACTTATATTTTACATCACACAATTCTTTTACTGATTTGTGTGATAAAATGTCATTGGTAAGTATATGTTTATTTGGTATTTGTTAAAAAGTTGTTTCCACTTAACAAAAACATTCAAATTCGAGTAAAGGCATAGATATATGAAAGATTTGTTATTTTTAAAAAAAATTAATTTCTTTCATAATGGACCAAATATAACCCGGATGGGCTAAATAGATTGACTCACTTAATTCTAGAAAATATAACTTTCTAGTTTTGGTGTAACATTTCAATCTACTTTGTTCTAATGTGAAAAGTCGAACCAAATTACAAATTATTAAAATAAGATCATATTAATATAGATATCATGATTATGACACATGGTATATATATAAATGATTATTCAAAATATTATGTTAATATGCATACCAAATACAAATATTAAATGATAATTTTAAATAACATCCAAATAAAACATATATAATCTCAAAAGTCAATACACCGTATTCATATCAAAACTTAAAGTCCAAACAAACAAATACAATTCAAAATCATCTTAAACTCAATACAATCCAAAATCACAAAAATATAAATTACTATCCACAATCAAATTATTGATGTCCTATCCTTCTATAACATTAGAGTTGGTTTGAAGTGAGAAATCCAAAACATATTCATCTGGTGCATCATTTATTTATCCCATTTGCATAAATGTTAACTAGTAATAATGAAAAAGTAAAAAATAATTAATTAAATTAATCTCATATAATAATAATAACATTGTGTGGTACTTCAAAATCATGCAACCAATTTTGAGAGAAGTGAAGTGAGAAGCAAAGGTGAAAAGGAAGAAGGGACCGTGTATGCATGTAGTTAGCCTGTTTCTTTTATGGTTTCATGTCCTGTATTAGTTGAGTAGATAGAAGATGTGAAAGGAAGAGTAAATCATAAATTTGAATTTCATTATGATTTTGCTTTAGTGACAAGCCAGATCAAACTTTGTTAAAGAAGAAGCTTAACTAAATAAGAATTATATAATCTCACATCTGGGGTGGGGTGACAGTTTTGTCCACAAAAACCTTTGTAACGAAATAGGACAGATATGTAACAGCAACAGCAAAAATATGGTAAAAGGAGCTAGCCAACCTGTAAACCTTTTTACCACTTTCATAATCCAATCCATGCGATGCAATTCAATGATATGTCTGTGTCCTTGTGGAAAACTGAAAACCATGCTCCCTTGCAGCTATGACAAAAACTGTTTCTTCTAGTGACTCACATGCATACGATGGCAGAGGAAGGTACCCATTCCAGGCAAACATATCTCAATCATAGATCCAAAGGATAACCTATCATCTTAGATGTAATGTATGAAGAGATTATGAATCTGAACAAAAGAACAAACTTATATGGAATCACAAATCCTCGGAAGTTACAGGATATCACATCAGAAGACAAATACCAATAAACTATTTAACTAATTATGAAAATCAATAAAATAGGGATTAAACCTAGTCACTCAAGACATGTCCTTCTAACAAGCCAAATTTCATGAAGAACTTCTTCTTATTGCAATCCAACATTTCACTCAAGCTACAATTTAAATTCCTCTCCTTTAGAAGTTTGTACCGTGGCTCTATTCTTCTCTTGAGGCCATGATGAAAGAAATAAGGATAATCAACAACTTCATCAACTTGTCTTCCCATCACATCTACTAAAAATTTGAACTTTGGTTCTAACGAATTCTGGATGCTCTTGATCAAGATAGGAGGAAAACCAACCACCAAAGTAACTATCTGTCTGTCTTGAAATCCTCGTCTCTTTAGATACGCATAATTAGGTACCAAAAGCTTGTTCACATCTCTACTCAAGATTGCTGGGAAGTTCATAGCCGCTGCTTGAAGATCCTGCTCACTCAGACCTATTGACTTGAGGAACTGTGAAGTAGGGCGGAGTCTTTTCTCAACACTATAACCCATAATATAAGGGTCCTTAACTATAACTTTTCCGATCATTCCATCTTTGTTGAGACCAAGGCTAACAAGAAAGTTCACAATTTCAGTCAATTTTGTTTCAATGCTGTAGCTTATAAGCCTAGGGTTGAGCAGTATCATTTTCCCAATATGCTTTTCAGGAATTCCCAAAGCCTGAAAGAAGGCCAAAAGGGGACAAAGCTTCTCTTCCACACTGTTTGAGAGTATGTGAGGGAACTTAGCTATGGCAGTAGCAACCTCACGTGGTTTTGTTCCCAGAGTCCTGAGACACTCAACCGTGGGCATAATCTTGTCATAAAGATCCAGAGCAAGAATCTTAGGGCATTTTGAAACAATTGAGGGCAATTTTCTTTCTTCAATGCCAATGCTTCTCAAATACTCCCAATTCTCACTTGCTCTTTCCTGATGCACATCCTCAAGCCGCCTACACCGTCGGAAAATTCCTTGCACACTGTTCTCATCAAACCCTTTATCTTTGAAAAACCACATCATGCTGCTGCAGCTGTTATTGCTGCTAGTGATCTCCATTTTACGCTAAAAATAATTTATTTTTGAGAATAAAGAAATAAAAATTAGCTTACATACGGAAACACCAATAGAACTATAAGAGTAACATGAAGCTCTCAACTCAGCACAATTCAAAGGTTATATAACACTCTGTTCAACACAAACAGACATGTAAAACCGATTATTCACACTCACAATTTTGCAAGGGACAAAACAAGATTGAAAGATTAAAAACTGTTTGGAAATAGAAAAGGAAAATTAAAATGGGATAACTAAGAAATGGATATGGAGGAATGAAGAATGAGTTACCGAAGGGTTGTGCCGTATGCATGCGTCGGAGGAGAAAAGGGTTCAACACTGACAGTGAAGACGAGCGTCCGAGAAAAATTAAAATGACCCAAGTGAGAGATAAGGTGTGCAGTGTTCCCTGTTTGATATCTGGACCGTTCGATTAATACAATGTTCCAGATTTTGACACGTGCTCTAATAAAATATTCCTGTGCTGTGTAATGCGATATTTGTATTTCCAAACTTTGCTTTCGCATTTCTCATTTCTACGGCCACTTTTGGCTACTGGCGGCTTCCGATGAAATCAAGACATGAATTTCACTCCAATTAATTTGAACTTATGTTTGAGACGATAAATTAAGTTTGTAAAATTAAAACTATTCCATGAATCTCAAAATTTGTAATTTATAATTATTTGGTAATTCTTTTTCTGTTAAACTTCATATATATATAGATATTTATAAGATTCTCATGAAAATTTCACATTAAGCTTAAGATATGCTCTCATTTGATCATTTTATTAGATAAAGAATTAATTAAACTATTTACCTAAACAAATATTCTTCATCTAAATCAATACAGCATCTTTTATACAGTGATAACATGCCCAATAGTTTTAAGTCCCATATGAATGTTCCTGAGCATCAACTCAGTTGCTTTGGCCTCGGGGTGAGACTTGTCGCCAGCCAGAAACTTTTGAAGGGCTCCATTAATTTCCACATAGCTCCAACCAGGTGGCTTCTGGATGCCAACATCATCCACTCCCTTTCTCACACTTGCGGCTTCATCATGCTTATCCATCAGAGTTAGCATATTAGACAGCATCACATAACGGGCTCCATGATCATGCTCCATCTCAAGCAGCTCTAGGCTGGCAAGTCTAGCCAATGTCACATCCCCGTGTACTTTGCAAGCACTCAACAGTGATCTCCATATCACAGCATTGGCCTTGAACGGCATATTCTGAATCAAACAATATGCTTCATCCAATCTTCCAGCCCTACCAAGAAGGTCAACCATACAACCATAATGCTCCATTCGAGGACTAACACCATACACAGTCAACATGGATCCAAACAGCCTCTTGCCATCATCAACCAAACCATTATGCCCACAAGCACATAAAAGTGCCACAAATGTGACCTCATCCGGTTCTAATCCTAGCAACCTCATCTCTTCAAACACGGCCATAGAATGCTCACCAAGACCATGATGAGCAAGGCCAGACAAAATGGAGTTATAGAGAAAAGTAGTTCTCATATCATCTCTTGTTCTGCTGAACACATCCAATGCAGTGTCTATGCTTCCACACTTGGCATACATATCCACAACAGCACAAGTGAACCCCCCGTGGGTACCGCACTGCCAACTCCCACCATCATACTTCTGGTGAATCCTTCTTCCCAATTCAAGGCCACCTAGCCGAGCACACGCCCCAAGAGCGGCAACCACAGCAACCTCGTCCGGTTCCATCCCCAAACTCTCCAACTCCACAAACAGCTCCAATGCTTCCTGAAAACACCCAGAGTGACAGTAACCACTAATCATAGCCGTCCAAGAAACCACATCTCTCCCACCCATTTGATCAAACAACCTTCTAGCAACCTCAACTTCTCCGCGCAAAGCATATGCACTCACCAAAGAAGTCCAAGCCGCAACACCACTCTTTCCATTCCCGCAACTCACAACTCTCTCAGCCACCTCCAAGCACCCACATTTGGCGTACATATCAACAAGTGCATTCACCAACAACTCATTCTCATTCACACAACCCAATTTCCTATACACCAAGCCATGCACCAATCTCCCAGTCCCACGATCCTCCAAGGACGAACAAGCGGACAACAAGGCAACGATGGTATACTCATCAACCTCAACACGACTCCCTCTCATCTCCCCAAAAACCTTCAGATAACAATCAGCACGACCCGCACGCACAAGCCCATTAATCATCGTGTTATACGAAACGCAGTCTCTCACAGGACTTTCATGGAACACCTTACACGCATTGTGGATATCCCTAAAAACAAAATAAGACTGCAAAAGAGCGTTGACAACAAAAACATTTGACTCAAACCCACTTTTTATAACGTGAGAGTAAAGCTGGAGAAGGAGTTGGGGAAGCGATAGCTTGGCACATGACTTGATAAGGAATGGAAAGGTGAAAGAGTCCGGAGAGATGGGTGGGGAGGAGGAGAGCATTGACCTGAAAAGAGAGAGGGCGTGGTGGGGGGTTTGGGAGAGGGAGAAGGCTCTGATAAGGAAGTTGAAGAGGAAGAGGTCAGGGTTGGGGATTTGGGAGAAGAGAAGGTGAGAATGGTGGAGGTGGTCGGTGGCGAAGAAGGAGATGAGTGGGGCCATGAGGAAAGGGTCATGGTGGCGCCCTGTGACCACCGCTTGGGCCTGGATTTGGAGGGCTTGGTGAATGCTTTTGCATGATCCTAACACTGCTTTCAAACTCTTCATGTTTTCCTCTTCCTTATGCTGCTAATGAACACGCTTCCTCCTACACAGTCACAAACCACGTTATCAATTTTATAACCAAATTCAAAGCCCTGCCATGGCCTTAGCGTCTCAAATGACAGATTCGAAAATCATTATGATAGGGTTTAAGCAGAATAAAGGAGAAGAGAGAAAGGATCTAAGTGTTCAATTAACACTTAGATCAACGATAACACTTCTGAGAAGTAGGTCGTTTTTTAGCTCCTGAATCAGGTGTTGAACGTTTGAAATCTTTCACACAAGATTGATGTACACATAGCCTTACAGTTAACAAGCTCAATTCGCGATAACACATGCGTAACCACATTGTTATAAACATATCATCAAATTCATCTAACAAGTTTTGTATCATTAGCGGAATTTGTGGTTCATCCGCCTAGACCGTAAGAGATTGCATTAACCCTTCACTATGGTGGCACAGCTGTAGCATATAAAAATGGACACCTCCTTCCAAAGCTTTAAGCAAATGCTGCTTCTTAGCATTTTTGACATTTTGTGCTGAAGCCCCTCTCAAAACATGTTTCTTGCCATGTCCCCGAAATTTCATAATTAACTTGTTAAAATTCCAAGTGATATCACCCAAAATAACCAACCATTCCACTCCCAAAACTAGGTTGAAGCAACCCAAAAGAATTAGAAAGACATCTGAAGTAAATGTTGTTTCTTGAATTTTTGAAGAAAAATTCTTTACCATAGAATGAATAGCAATCTTGTTACCATCTACAACTATAAATAACCATTAGTGGCTCACTTCCTCAATTCTGCAGCCAAACTTGACCATTTGGATATCCAAGAAGTTATGAGTGCCTCCACTATTTAACAAAATATGTAGGGGATGTGTGTTAAAATAACATGTGACCTGCATCGTTCTAAAATTCACAACTCCTGTTAAAGCACTGCCGAAATTTGGAGGTCATGGCAATAATCCAAATTAGTTTTTGTTGATATTAATTTATCACCATCAGCACTTTCTGTCACCTCTAAAACATGAACCTGTAATCTCTTGTGTCAAATTATGTTTTGTATAGGGTTCATCAAAAAAGTAACAAAGACCATTTCATTCATAAAAGATAGTGTCAACAATAGGGTGTTCAGAGTTTTTAGTCACACCTGACTTTTTTGGCAACACTGGTTTAGGACCTAATATGCTCCTATTCTTGTTGAGTTGTCAAAAGGGTTCTGCTGAAGTTTATGAATTAGTCGGTTCCACAGACTAAACAGTATTTTTATATCAACTACCCCAGGTTCCAAGTTTCAAACAATCTCATATTAAAATTGCATGCTAGAAGAAAAATAGAAAAGGGAGAAACCGACAAATGTAATAAATAACATAATAAGAAATAAATAAAAGGTAATGATCAAATTTTGAAAGAAATTTCATTGATTATTATTTGTTGTTTTTAAAATTTAAGATAACATATTTTTTTCAATTACATCCTTATTTTCATTTTTATCATGTATTGAAAATTATCTAGAGAGAGAACTAAAAGAGGTATACATTAAATATTTTTTCTCAATTTCAATAAAAAAAAACTTATACAACTATCATATACTATAGTAATACATAATGAAATTAAAAACAATAACTTTATAAAATTAGTAACTTAATTTAGCTTCAGTTCTTAGCCAAAATTAAATCCAATATTTAAAAAAATATTACTTAATACAGATTTCTAATATAATTTTTTAATCTAATTAAATATCAAGACTGAATATTCTTATAAGTAAATATAACTTTCTAAAATAAAAAATAAGTCTAACTTAAATGTAGTCCAGCATAATAGAGCCTAAAGCAATTCTTTAATTTGTTTCCAAACGCATTTGTCAGAACATTTTTAAGCATCCATGTTCAATCATAATTATGAAATCATTTAAGAATATATAATCCTCAATCCCCTTTTTTTTTTATATAAAATTTCAATATTTTAAATGTTAAAACTAATATCTTATTATATATAAAGAAAAAGATAAAATAATCAAAATAAACTACTCATCAAATAATGAACTACATCACTACTTCATAATATAATTACTTTCTTCTTTTCTTTTCTTTTCTCCTCTTTTATGCAAATATAAAAATCTATATTTCATTAATTTCATTCAAATTATAAATTACATGTTAAATATAAAAACTAATAATGTATAATTTTATTTAAATAGATATATAAAATTAATATAAATATTAAAATAAGATAGTATAATAAAAAAATATGAAGAGATTGTATAATTTGAATAAACATTTTTCAAAGTAAAGGATCCACACATTGAGATTGTCCACGATTTTTTTTTTTAAAAGAAAAATCCTACAAAAAGGATTGGCTATATGAAAAGATTTCTTTGCAGGAGAACCCACAACAATGATTAACAAATCTAAAGGTATTTCAGATTTAAATTGCCAAGAAGCTAGTTTTTGTTACCAAGAGAATACACTTTACAATTCAATTCAATTCAATGGTATAGGGATCATCCACCAAACTTGTCCAAAGTGTGTTTGCCTCAGCAACAATCAGCACAATTACAAACAAAACCGTACAAGATTCTTACTGAAGCTTACAATAATACGAAATTTAATCATAGAGACCTTCTTCATGCCAAAAGTCGACTAAAAAATCAACCATCTCCTGCACAAGGATATGAAGATCATTCTATCAATTTTTCACTTAAGTTATCCCCAAATTTGATAACAAAAACTGTATATAAGAACTTACAGTTAATGATATTGGCTGTTGAAAAGGTTCCGTGGATAAAAGCAGATCCTCATAACTTGTTGTTAAGCTGCAATAGATAACCAGGTTACTGTTGGCAAACACCGCTTGCGTACATAGGGTACGTAGGATTTCACAAACACAAGAAGGCAGAAACTACAAAAGTGCATCTAAGACCTCAACCTTACAAAAAGAAGAAACTAGTAAGACTGGCCACAAGACAAATAATGGATTATTGGTTAAATATATAGAAATGAAATAGGCATTACAGGTATACATAGATTATAAAATAAAAGTTCCCACTCTAAGATTCACAGTTGAAGAAATATTTTAACCTGTGTAGTATATTCAGAGAGATGTAACAAAAGTTGAGTTTCGTTTGTCAAAACATGTAATCAAAATAACAAAGGGGTCAATTAATTTGCTGCAAAACTTTCTTGACAGTAGTTTTATCCATTTAGTGTCTGTTGCAGAATAAAATTCAACAGAGAAAGAAGGTGGTTGTGACCCTCCCTCAAATTACAATAATGAGTTATCTACCTATTATGAGTTCAAAAGTTTCTGGCTGGCAAAAATGTCCATTCCCTGTGTTTTAGCTCAATAATTAAGTTGTTTCCCAAACATCCAATTGATAATTCAATTTTGGATTGATCATTTCACTTACATGCAATAAAAATAAATTAAAAAGGCACATACGGTAAATATTAGCAGTCTAAATGACCAAGTTATAACCTAGATACACAAATAGCATATATCAAACTTTTGTCTGTATGGTGACCACACTTTCAAACAGACGCTACAGAGTGCCAGGAATACTGAAACATTCTACGACTTGTGCAACTTTGCAATGAGAATAGTTATTTGGTAAACCACGATAAGAACTGTATATTTCAGGAGGACACTAATACAATTCGATGATGACAAGCAAATCCATGATAATGCCTGTGGTCCATTCCATTTTCAGATTAAATGTTTTTAGTGCATGGTTGCCCAATATGATGGAACAATATTCCACGTTTACGAAGATGAAGTTGTCCAGAACTTTAATTCAACATTCATTTCTATCTCACCATTTATTGAAAACTTTAACCAACAAAGATAATAAGGAAAAAAATAAATAAATAAAGCTCAATCCATCTCTAATCTAATTTAAAATGCAGTTCTCTCCCTTCTTTCATCCTTTTCTACTCATTTAACTTCAGTGATATCAATAGTGTAAACACCTCATCGTTACAGATTCAACATGCATGATACATCTTGCCCACTTAAAAGTTTCCCACAGTTTTTAAACATGTCAAGTGACATCACATGGTATTGATGGTGTAAAACTTTTTATACTGTGCATCCAAGTTAAATCCTAAAAAACATTATTATCCCATTAAACGAACATTCCTCTCCCTTTTTTATAACAGTTTTAAACATATCAAATGGTACACTGATAGTGAAAAACTCTCTTTATATGGTGGATGCAATTTAAACCCCAAAAAAACATTATTATACCATTTATATAGCCTTTCTCTCCTCTCCCTTTTTATAACAGATGAAATCAGAAATATGCATATACCTCACAATTGAATCTTTAGGTGGTCTTTCCAATTTTTTAGATCGATTACCAACCCATTCTTTTCTCATTTGATGCCAAGCTATCTCGGCTGCAAGAAAACATAAAAATATAGTTGAGAACTTTGAACCAGTTATACCAAATTGAAAAAATTCAGTGCCCGGGAAATCAATCACTAAATTGAGTCTCACAAGGCATAAAGTCAACATTCAAGAACAATTTTCTGAAGATTTTAGAACCTGGAAGAATATGCCAAACAGGTTCCCAAGATCTTTGGTTGCATATGTCAATTTTATATAAAATTTACATGCATATACTACATAGTTTGTAATTTTGAATCATACTCAATACAGGTAAATTAAACACACGAGCAATTATTTACCTCAATCAATTTTTACATTTTGTACTTTAAACTACATGGAGAAAATAAAACCAAACCTCAAAAAAGCAATGTCATACTAAGAAAGTATAACATTGATAAAAAAACAGGGTAAACAAAGCAGCCCTTGGGAACTCTGTAAAATTATTCCAATAAAAGATTCATGCTATGCCACATACCTTAATTTAAAGTTAAAAATTACTACAAAGTTCAGGAAAAGATGTTTCAATACTAATTATGAATATTACTAATAAAACCAGTATTATATATACACTTATAAGACAATTGAATAGCTGAAACCATGACAGATTTTGCGCATCAACACATGTAAACGCTTCTTTTGTCTTCTAAATTATAAAAAAATGTAAGAAAATAGCATACCATGGTTAACAAATACTTCTTTCTCAGTGGACTTTTCGCCGGGGTCGCGTGATCCCTCCGAAGAACATTTCTGGTGGGCATTTGAACTACTACCGTTGAGTTCCATCTTCTATGGGACAATCAACATGCCTTCTAGGCTACTAATTCACATGCAAAGAAATTAAGTAGAAGTCATGCTGTCAGATAAATCCTTTCACTATTAAAAAATGCAGGCTCAATGTTTGGGAACTGAAAAAACATGTCAGTTGAAGACAGTAATTCAAAAAAATGGTGAATATTCCACATTGAAAACAAAGAATTATTTTTTCCAATTTCAAGTTTATATTATCTGTTGTTCATTTTTCAAGCACTAAAAGAAATCACCACTGGGGAAGTTATTTTCAAAGACAATTTCAAAGACTCAGAACTAATCAACAAATTCAAGAAAACAGACTAAAATTCCTGAAAGACGCACTTCTCTTTAAGAAAAGCATAACCAAATCCAAAGAAGAAAATGAAACACTATTTGGAACAATGCACCACTGAGGAACAACTTAAACAAGAAAAAAAAAGAACAAAGAAACTAACCACCTTCTCTTTGCTTTCACAAATTTGAGTTTTCAACTAATTCACAAAAATGGCAGAAACCAACACAAACACACCCAAAACCTATTCATTAAATTAAAAAACATACTACAATTGATTCATTGCATCAATTTTCAGTTACAAGCAATCTGTTCCTCTTTTCAGTGAGCACACACAGCTATAGTAAAACAAAATCGAATTCAGACTCCATCTTCTCCATCGGAGTATGCAAAGAACAAAAGTAACGATAAAATAGAATAGTAATTAAGAGTCAATTAAACAGCAAGCTTAAGCATAAGTGCCTCAGCAGAAAACAAAAAGAAAAAAACTCGGCACAAGAAATAAACAACATAACCAATTGGATTTAAGATTCACAGTGCAATTTGATTTTCAAATTTTTACAGCGCTCGGCGTTTACCTACGATGAACCAAGATCCTTCCCAAGATTCCTGTACATGGGGGAGGAAAGAGGAGGAAAATAAATAGGAAAAAAAAACCCTACGGTTCCTTTCTTTTAAATTTTTGTTCTTATTTCTAAGTTTACTTTTTTTTATTTCTTCAAATAGTTAATATAATTTTTTTAAGCAAAGTTTCCTTTGATTTTTTTTCGAACATTAATATATAATTGAATAGCATTAAATGGCTTAATTTTTCAAGAGATAAACTTGTTTGTTAATTTTATTTTTCAATATAGTTACAAATTTAATTCCACGTTGTTGTTTTATTAAAGCCAAATATAATTTCATGTACACAAATAATTAAACTTTAATATTAAAGCAATTTTTTCTAGGACTTTCAATTAAAATCAATACAGTAAGAAAATTAGGTAACTCAATCAAACAATAAATTTTGATGTGTACCTAAAACTGTATTTGATTTGGCGTTAGAAGAAGGAATAGAGAGAAAGTATTTCAATATTTAATCGGACTTCATATCCAAATTATTTTTCAATTATAGTATGATAATTAATTTAGAATTTTAAATTTGTTAACTATTGAAATTAATCAATTAAACCTTGAATAGATTTTTTATTTCTTTATAAAAAATTGATTTTTATATAGATGGTAATAAAATTTAAAGTTGAGGATATTTTTTAATTTTGGTAACTTTTGTTTAGTGATAAATTAAACTTTTATATTATCTTAAATATTAAGGCAATTAATAATTAATAACTTCAAATAATAATAATAATAATAAATTCTAAATTTTATATAATATGATTTGATAATTTGATATGATAATCAATTCTAAATTTTGTGTATATTTTATAATTTGGGTAAATTATTTTAATAATATTTTTTATATTTTCTTAAATTTTAAATTGATAAATAGTAATATTAGTAAAATTTATGGTCATATTTTATAGAACTTAAGGCATTTAAATTCCATTACTAAACTCGTCTAAATTTCAAAATCGATACAATAAATAAATATTAATGTGTGTGTATATATATATATATATATATATATATATATATATATATATATATTATCCTCTGCATGCTCTTTTAATGCATTGCTTTTACCTCTAATAATACAACAACTCTTGTTTTTCATAAGCATACAACCAAAATTCAATTACAGCAAGAAAGAGATTACTGATTGGTACATAAAAACAAACTAAAGGTAGTATTTGTGAATTTATCTCATATCACATCTCTTTTCATTAGATGTGAAATAAATATATAAAAATGTACATAAATTTGAGTAAAAATTAAGAGAAATTTCTAAGAACGAGGTAAGTATCTTTTCTATAATAATTAGGTTTTCAAAATTAAGCTAATTATAATATTTGTAAGCAATTATAATTGTTACATATCTTTAACTTTCTAACACTCTCCCTTAATTAGGTTTAAGATATAAAATGACACATTAGTGTTGAAGTTAAAAGAGAATGTTAAGTTAGAATAAAAGTATTTGTAAAGATACGTCTAATTATTAATTAGATGAGACAAATATTATTTGAAGTTGTCATTATGAAATTTTATTTTGAACAAAAATGGAAATGAATTTCATTCAAAAATTAGGTTGTTTGATATGTAATTATCACCAGAAAAAGTGGTAAGATGTGATATGAAATATATAATTTATGAAGAAAATATATGTAACTATGAGAGTTCACTAATAACATTGGTCATGGCAGGATGTTCAACTTTAACAAATAAACAAGATTATGTTGATTATATTTTTGGTTCACCATGACAAGAGACTTAAAGCCCAAAAAACAATACAATAATCAGATAATAAATATTTTGGTTATGTGGACAAGAAGCTCATATTGACCAACAATATGCATGTAACTGGAGAGAAGAGTTGAATAAAAGTATATGTCATGGTTTGGGATAGATTTGACGTATTGCATCTCTCTAAATGATGTATACCAGTGTAATTCATGAGTAGAAAACATAAAATGTAATAGTAGGTTTATGTTGATATATGGGAGAGTGACTTAAGGTACAATAATTTTCCCATTAATTTTATGTAAGGAGTATAATCATATAAGACTTAATGTGTCATTTCATTTCTAAAAAATATTTCAAAGGATCAAAATCTTTGAAGTTGAATCGATGGTAAATGTTTTTCTTGAGAAGTAAAATATGAAATAATCCATATGTAACATCCCAAATTTTATAAAATTATTATCACCAAAAATATCACTGTATAATGAGATTTAAAGACTTAAAGAGTCAAATCTTATAAAAAAAATATATATATATATATATATATATATATATATATATATATATATATATATATATATATATATATATATATAAGAAGATAAGAGGATAAGTAATATGTCTATAATGAATTATACTATTAGACGGAGTAAAAAAAAAGATAATAATTTCTAGTTAATCAGACAATTCAAGGTCAATATGAGCAAATAGGTTTGGAACAAAAACAAACACTTAAAGACAAAAGATAAAAAAAATTATTTAAAGTATGGATAAATAGTTTCTATGCTAATGATCTAGTCTTTATATTTACTTTGAAAATTTTCAGATAATACAAATTGTAATGAGATATTAGAAAAATAAAATCTTCTCTAAACAATTAGATGAATTAATAATACTAAGTCTTCTCTAATTACGAAGAGTTATTAGATCAATTCATATTATTTTAATCTCAGTTTACAATATGTATCATTTTATATTTTTTTAAATGTTATTTTACATTAGTTATATAAAAATTATAAACCTTTTACGTTTCTCACATCGTCGTTAATTATAAAATCGATGTAAATAGTTTATCATGTAGAATTTATTTTATATTGATAATTCTTATATATAACAACTTTGTTAATTCATAATAATTATGTCAAAATTATATTTAATAGAATTTGATTGGTTGGCTCGGTAGATGGATAATACACACTTTAGTATACAATCTGATTTTTTTTTTAATTATGAGTTTTCATAAATTTAAATAAATCAACACGTTAAAAGATTTTGTAAGAGCTTTTTTATTTCGAATAAAAGTGATGTTTCACTAAGGTAACTAAGACAAATGTTAAATAAATAATATCAAAATGTTATAATAAATATTATTATTATTATTTTTATTATTATTTACTTCAACAGGTTCACTAGTTACTTTTTTAGTAACTTAAAATTTAGTTATTTTCAAAATAAAACATTTAATATTTTAAATTAACTCATTGAAATTGATATCTCAAAAAAAAAAAAAAATTTATACCCTAATAGATATGTTAGTTGGTCTTAATAGGTATTGTCTTACTTTTAAATTGACTTAATTCGATACTGTGAGATACCTCCAAATATCTTAATAGAATGATTATATACTATTATGTTAATTCAAAAATAATAAAGTAACGGTGAATATCATATTATCATATTTATTAAATATTGCTTATTAAAATCACTGTAAAAGCATAAAGGTATCAATTTTAAGTTTTGGAAATACCAACAAAAACTTAATTATTTTTTTTTAATATTGATTTGGAAAGATTATTTCCTAGTGAGTATTTATAAACTTATATTTTGTCATCTCGATGTTGCAACATTAATTTTAGTTAGAATTAAAAAGAAACGATTTTGTGCCCAAAAGCTCTGCTTTCCAAAAGAAATTCATAATAAATGTAATATAAAATCCTCCACTAAACTCAAACGTATCATTTTGATTCTTTGCTTTTAATCAAACTTGATTTTGAAATCATGTTTGATATAAAACGACCAAACATGAGTTTTTTTTTTCTTCCATAGCAAAACTACATTTCTTCATTCTGTGTTACTTGTATGTTTAGTTTCGATAAGATGCAACACGATCTTTGATCCAAATGGAGACTCCAATAGTTTTTACCTTAACAAAAACATCATTCCCCATTTATTTGTCTTGTCATTAACAATCAACCTCACGAAACAGCTTAGTCCTATGCTTGAAAATCGCGAGGTAATTCGTAAATGCTACAGTCACAATCAGTGTTCATTGCACAATCTTTTGGAGGTGAGAAAGTCAAGGGGAGGGTGGAATCAATTTCACCAAATCAAGTAAAGGACAACCCCAAAAGCAAGATACATCAACTATTATACTATTTTCCAACAAAAGAACAAGGTGTATCTTTCATGGCAAGTTAGCAACCAAATTGGGATTTGGGACCATATTCTCAATAACGTAAAATAAAAAACGTTGATTGTAACAAAGTTTATGCATCCCCTTATAAGGGTGTGTTATTAATTCAGGATCATAGCAGCAACTTTAGTTTTGACATGTTCCTATGGACAAGTTCTTTGAAATAGGAGAAGAACCAAATCAAGTTTCACATCATATATGATATGAGCTTTGTGATCAGTGTCGGCTAAGGCAAGGTGACCCTACTGCCATCCTCCTCACACCCTTTCTCCGTGTTACCGACAGAGTAGTGTGTGTTTCCAATCGTGTGAATTTGTCTGCATGTATAGGTCAAGAAAAGAAGCTCTTGCAAGTTGCAAATGAAAATCTACAGCGCACAAATCCCCATTATGCATTTCTTTTTCATGTCATGTTTGGGGTTGTATTATATTATTGTTGTACATGTATTCCTTGCAACTCTATTTTTTTGTGGTTATTAATTTTATACATTGTGTTATTATGCAGCGGTGGTTATAGTTGGAAACTTGTAGTGACTTCTACTCTATAATAGATGTCTTCTGATTTTGTGGTTTTCAAATGGGAAACCATGCTTTAATTTCATGTACTCTTTGGTACCCAAGACTCTAAATTTTGTTAGATTCATGGGACATTGGTCAGGGGTCCACGGTACCAAATACTTGAAGGGGGCACTAATTTTTCTGTTTCTGTATTTTTGGTCTCTAAAATTGCTCAGAATCTTTATAAAATTTAGTTAATTGTTCATTTGGGGGTTGTACCACTTTTGAATTGGACAGTTTGTATCATTAACTATAGCCAAATATGGCAAACACACATCTTCATAGAGAAAAACTCTGATAAACTAATCCCTGTGATTGTTCGGCATCTGATTTTCTTCAGTCACGCATTTATATAGTAATGAATTAGTACTATTTGATGGAAACTAGCAAATTTTGTCTACTCATCTTTCATCTTACAATTCATTTTGGTTAATTGATACTGTGTTTCAATCTATATGGATTCCTTTTCTCTATTGTTCATCTCAACTCTTGAGGCTAAGCTTATGAATCATCCGTCAGAGGGGTTATTTCTGCGATTCAATATTCAATTATGCGTTTGGTCGTGTGCCCCCGTTACCAAGATTTGGGAACATTATTGATGGATGGCTCCTGACCCACCTCATTCATGAAATTTTTATAGGTTAAAACGCACCATTATTCACTTGGCCCACACCTCTTTCGCCTTAACTTATTATTTGTGCATTCATTTATTTGTTTAATTTTGGCCTCCACTTACAACTATGCTTCACTGAATAGTATCAGACACAATGAAGAGGGAAATGGTATGGTGAAAAATGCAAAAAATTGGGTTAATCCAGCGAGTGCTTTCAGAGCTCTGACACATCTATCAGAAAGGCTTGTGCTATTTGTGCAACAAATTTCAGACCCCATTTTCACAATTTCTTCTTTTATTAGTTATTCCTCCAAAAAGGTAGTTATACTTACTGAGACTAAGCATGAATATGTGAAGTGGAATGAGTGAGCTACAGAGAAGTTAAGTTGGATCCTCTAAAGAATGATCACTGAATTAAAATAGTGCAAGAAATATTGTGCGTAAATAACATCATTGCATTGTATATAGAACTATTTATCTAGAGAGCCATGCAAACACAACATTTAAGGCACCCCATCTACCTTCTCCTGCATACCTTCAGCTTTTTCTATGCTCTCCAACCACACTAAAAAGTTATCTGACATTAATAGTGGGAAGGAAAGTAGTTGCATTGGGAAGAACAGAATGACATAATTTAAGTGAACCAGCAAAGTGTAATTGAATGTAATCCAACAATTAAAGACCATCCATTTTGTCTGTAATGATCTATAATTAATTGTTGTTATGCTTAATTTTCTAATCCCTCCCAATCCTCCTCACTGTCACAGTTAATTCTTCATGGAGGGACCCACTGATTTTCTTATTTTCATCAAATTGTACTGCCATACTCTCATTTCACATGCACTTTCTTTGAACAGTCCCTCTCCTTTTCACTCTCTCACCCTGCATTTATAATAGCATCATCATTCTGCCTTTTGCTTACACTTTACCTTACTTACTCGCCTTTTCCTTCATGGCTCTGATACCTCTCTTTGCTATTTTATTCTTTGTGGCCTCCCCAAGCAATGCTTACTGGCCACCTTCACCTAGTTACAGACCAAGTTCCAAATTCAGGTCTGTGAACTTCTACAAAGGGTTCAGAAATCTTTGGGGTCCTCAGCACCAAAGCATTGACCAAAATGCATTAACAATATGGCTTGATAGAACCTCAGGTCTGAGTCTTTAGCTTAAATTCACTTTCAATTCATAGTCATCAAATAAATATTTATGTGATTGAAACTTGACACATTTTCTGGTTAACAGGAAGTGGCTTCAAGTCAGTTCGTCCATTTCGATCCGGGTACTTCGGTGCTTCGATTAAGCTCCATCCTGGCTATACTGCAGGGGTCATTACAGCTTTCTATGTAAGTTATGATCAAAGGATTTTTTACTTAAGTATAAGTTGATTGATGGAAGTTTGTTGTTTTCACGTTCTTTTTTAGTTCAAGTTTTCAAATGATTTGATGATAAATGACAGCTTTCTAACAACGAGGCACATCCGGGCTTCCATGATGAAGTGGACATTGAGTTTCTTGGGACGACATTCGGAAAGCCTTACACTTTACAGACCAATGTTTATATAAGAGGAAGTGGGGATGGCACAATCATTGGCAGAGAAATGAAGTTCCACCTTTGGTTTGATCCTACACAAAATTTTCATCACTATGCTATACTTTGGAGTCCTAAGGAAATAATGTAAGTCACTTCACATTTTACAATGCATCTGTATGGTAGTGTTTCAACTGCCTATATTTCCTAGTTAGAGAAGATAGAGTAGGAAACAATTCATTTCCCACTTAAGCAGATAGAGAGAGAAACAAAAATCAACATGATATTTTGGATTATGAAAAGGGAGAGAATTTTCGTTTTCTCTTAAATTGAGGAAAGGAATATAAAATCAAGATCACATGAACAACACCGCATAGCATGAAAGTGGAACTATAAGAAGTGTGGGGTAAAGTAAAAATCTATCCACTCTGATACACTTTATGGCCTCTGCACACTTTCCACATAACATTAAAGTTTACTTTTCATGCATTAACACAGTAATTTGAAAACAATTCAGAAATATTAACAAAATAAATTCTTTACGTTGTAAATACAAGTACTATTTACTCATAACTGACATCAAATTCAATTCACATACAATAATCAGAAACCATATTGGATATTATACATGTGTGTGTATATATATGTATATGTATATACTAACTGCTTCTACTGACATTATGGATTTACATATCAGATTCCTTGTGGATGATATTCCCATAAGGAGGTACCCAAGAAAGAGTGCTGAAACATTTCCACTACGACCAATGTGGCTTTATGGTTCAATATGGGATGCTTCATCATGGGCAACAGAAGATGGAAAGTACAAAGCTGATTATAGATACCAACCTTTTGTTGCAAAATACACCAACTTCAAGGTTGGTGGTTGCTCAGCCTATGCCTCTCGTTGGTGCCGTTTAGCCTCAGCCTCACCATATCGCTCTGGTGGCTTGACCAGACGCCAATATTGGACCATGAGATGGGTGCAAAAGTACCACATGGTCTATAACTATTGCCAAGATCCCAAAAGGGACCACAGACTAACACCTGAGTGTTGGGGGTAACACTTCCAAAACTGAATCATTGACTCTTCTACAATAAAGTTTTGTAATGTTTGGTGTGTTAAATCATTGAATGCTTCATATAAATAAAATAATATTATGTGTTTATTGGTATCCAACATTATGTTACACCAAATTGGAATAATTGAGATGTGTTTGATGTGGTAAAGGAAATTTTGAAGTAAGTTCGGGTTTGGTGTGACAGATGCATAATATTTTTTACTTATATGGAAGTCATTTGCATAATTTTATTGTTGAAGAACCAAACTTTCTTTAATCACTACTATCTGTGTGTGATTTGTTTATTATATATGTTGTGGTATCTTAGAAAGTTAATTTTTTTAAATGGGGGTGACATGAGATGGGGCCATTCCTTGACAACAACATTGATGCAAGTGTACGGATCGAAAGTTCAAGGCCCTCCTAGACAGAAGAAAATTTTGTAAAATGTTTGAATTTTTATGTTTTGTAATGTTTCTCTTTGGGGTTAGAACAATGAAAAAAGATGACAAAAATAATAACATCAATTTGTGGTATTGAAGAACGATTAGGCCAGGGTGAGTGCGAATATTATAAGCACACTCTTCATTTTATAATAATGTTATTGTCATTTTAGTGATGAAAATAATCGGAATTTTCTTTCTTGTTAAGTGTGTTCTTGTGTTAGAGTGTACGAAACCAATTACAATGTCATTTAATCTGAGAAATTAAGATGTCGGTAGTTCTGAAACTCCAACGGGGCCATTAATTTATTGCAAGGAAACTTCTACAGCGTTTCAGGAGATTTTTCTTCACTGGTTTTGCATGATTTGCTAGAATCTATTAACAATAGTAATTTCAGATTGTTTCCTCCATCTAATTATCAAGTGTCTATAAGCCATGTCAATCCCTAATTCTCAACTTTGAAAGTTATTTTTTTAACAAAAAATATCTTCTTATTGAAAGCATAGTTTTAGAAAACTGTTTTAAAACAAATTGACTAATATATAAATATGTTTTTGTTAACTTTTGATTCGAATTTTTTACACCTTCCCACATAAAAACTATATATATTTTATAATAATTAAGCTGAAACATTTAGCATCTACATATTTTATATGGAATTATATGCTTTAATAATACACTTTATTAGTTACTTATAAATGTATGCTTTGTTAGGGAAAATCCAGAGTACTAAGTGTAAAATAAAAATAGTTAAAATAACAAAATGGAAAATTTTTATTGTTATATGTCAGTAGTTAACTATAAGGGTTATCGATACTTTTCATGCAAGATGACATAGTTATTTTCAAAATGTAAATTGAATTTAATCTAAGTTAAAATTACCCTTTTATTTACATCAACTATAAATTATTTTATGTTTTTCTCTTAATTACTAGTGATCTAAGTAAATAATAAGATATTAATATATTAGCAATTGGAAATTGTACTGGCCTAATTAGTGAGTGATCCAATTATGTTAGCTTCAAATATTTTAGTTCTACAAATTATCGAAACTAGGGACATGTTTTAACCTTATAATAATAAAAAAAAAGAACTTTTTTTCCACACAATTTTCCCATCCCAAAAATATTATACTAGCCTTTTTTATTAAAAAAGAAACTACTAGTTTTGGTCAATAAAATATTTTCCAATACTTTTTTGGGATAATCAACGTAATATTAACAATACATAATCACCATCCCTTTGACTTTTTCTTTTAATATACAAAATTTGAGAGTTGAACTTAGCTTATGAATTTAGAGCATGAGAGTATCAACCATGATTTATCATTGAAGGATAAGAGTCAAACCGGTAGTTTTTAAAAGATTATTTGATAAAAATTACGCTGATTCTTACTTTTAATTCCCTATATATTTTTTCTCAAGAAGAAAATTCTTTGAGATTTGAAATGAAATAAATAATTAAATGTAGTGGTGTGGTAAGGATAAAACAAACTAATACTATAAAAGTGTGAATTTTAGCAAACCGACCTTAGCTCAGTTGGTAGAGTGGAGGACTGTAGTAGAAATTCCAACAGTTAATCTTTAGGTCGCTGGTTCGAATCTGGCAGGTCGGAATTTTTAACGTTTTTTTTAGAATTAGTAACCAGCAATTAAAATATATTAAATTAATTTATTGAGTTGTAATAAATTGGTAAATATTGTTTATATTTTACTATTTGTTGTTAATCTTGTACAATATCATAATTCTTTTAATTAAATTTAAAATAAATATATATATATATATATATATATAAATAAAGATCACTTGTTTTTTTTAGAATTAGTAACCAGCAATTAAAATATATTAAATTAATTTATTAAGTTGTAATAAATTGGTAAATATTGTTTATATTTTACTATTTGTTGTTAATCTTGTACAATATCATAATTCTTTTAATTAAATTTAAAATAAATATATATATATATATATATATATATAAATAAAGATCACTTTTTTACTATGTTGATTTATGTATCTTAAAATATAATAAAACTGATCTCATTTTAAAAAACATAAAATAATAATTTAATAATTATTATAGGGACAAGGAAGGAAAAGAATATAAAAAAAAAAAACTATAAATTAGTGTTTTAAAAAATGTTTATTCTTATCGTAAGTTTTTTTTAAAGTGAATAGAGATAAATTCTCCTTTTTAAAACTTTGTGAATTATTTAACGATGAATTTCAACTTGTTAGAAATTGAAGAGATTTTCATTTGTATAAGACTTTTTAATGCTTAAATTAGTAATGAATTTTTATGATAGAATATAAATATAAAGAATAATTGAATGTCGAGTCAGTATTTTCTTTAATATTAGAGGTAGTATTATACTTTGAATCTTAAAAGGAAAACTAAAGTTCATGCATTATAACACATCGAATCTAATAGGGATAAATTCTCCTTTTTAAAACTTTGTGAATTATTTAACGATGAATTCCAACTTGTTAGAAATTGAAGAGATTTTCATTTGTATAAGACTTTTTAATGCTTAAATTAGTAATGAATTTTTATGATAGAATATAAATATAAAGAATAATTGAATATCGAGTCAGTATTTTCTTTAATATTAGAGGTGGTATTATACTTTGAATCTTAAAAGGAAAACTAAAGTTCATGCATTATAACACACGAATCTAATAATTTTATGAGAACATAATATTTAAAATATAAACTTTAAAAAATTAAAGAATATAATTGTTAGGTATTAAAGTGTGAGTCTAAGTCTCACATTGAGTGTAGGAATGAGAAAGTTGTGCAACATATAAAAAAGAAGACTCACAAACCCAATGTCTTAAGGTTTTGGGTTGAAGGTGGTGTCATTCCCTTATATGTTTGACTTCCCTTATATGTTTGGCCCTGTTCTCATTCTTGTTTGTCTCCCCAGTTTTGTCCCCTTGGATTACTCAACAAGTGGTATCAGAGCCGATGGTTTGCGGCTTGGGCGAGTACAAACTGTATCGAAGGTCTTCCTGACGAAGGTTATGCTTCCGCTAGAGGGGGAGTGTACCAATGTGGAAGGGACTCTCATTTGAGGGGGAGATTGTTAGGTATTCAAGTGTGAGTCTAAGTCCCACATTGAGTAGGAATGAGAAAGTTGAGCAACATATAAGAAAGAAGACTCGTTTCGCCCTGTTTTCATTTTTGTTTGTCTCTCCAGTTTTGCCCCCTCGGATTACCCAACAAGGAGGTTGATGGGAGTCAAGCAGTGGAAGCAATCAATCAATCCAAACAAAACCAATATGCAGTCGGAAACAGAAGAATAAATCAACACCAATAATTAACGTGGGAAAAACCTCTCAATAGATATCAAAATCAATCTAAACAAAACCAATATGCAATCGAAAACAGAAGAATAAATCAACATCAATAATTAACGTGGAAAAAACCTCTCAATAGAGATAAAAAAAACCCACACCTATCAATAGAGATCAAAAAAACCCACAGGATGGTAAATACTCCACTAATACCAAAACAAAGGTACAATGAGTCTCACTAAGGTTTCACCGTTGGATCTTCAAAACAACCAACACAGGTTGCTATAGGAAGTAACTGCGAATTACTTCTCTCTCTTTTCTTCAAAGCAGTTGTTCATATACTTCTCCACACACACCAAAGCTTTACACACTCTCAGGGTCAGCCTTTTACCCTAATTATAATGATGCATTATATTGGGCCTGTCATATATCATAGACACACCAAAACATAATGGGTTTGGACCTCACAAGGAAAGAAACAACCCAATAATAATTACTCAAACAATCCTACCAATGACAATATATCAAATAGCAAATAAGACAAATAAATGACAATATTTTTGTCGCATAAACTCAATAATAACATAATAAAATAATTATTCCTAAAACTATATTTAAATTTTAAAGCGAATATTAGTATCAATACATAATGCTAACTTATATTGAATGCTAACCTGTATAAAATGCTAACTTATATTTCTGTAAAAAAGTTATAATATAAATTTAACTTTTTATATTAAGTAAAATGTTACATATTAATATGTTAATAATATTAAAAGTTAAACTTATTTGGACAATGGAATGAGTGAATAGGATTTAGACTCTTCTTATAAAGACTGCTGGACCATTTAATAAATAAGTAAGCAAGAAGATACACTGATTTTACACTAGTTTATCTAAACTTGTGAATATGTTATCTTGAATTAGGTATGAGTGTCTCTAATAAATGAGTGTAAATAGAAGTTATGCTTTCCAGCTTAAATGGTTTATAAGTGATATGACTCCAATAACTTTTTGTTTAATTCAAGTTTTATTACATAGAAACATGAAGTCTAATAGCCCATTAGAGGAGCAGTAACCATAGTTAGTTATTATTATTAAAAAAAAACCCATATATATATATATAATATTATAACAATAAATTAGAGATAAAATTAAATAACTAACATTCTAATATTCAATTGGGTACTCATAAGTTATAATCAATAGTATTAGAATGTGGTTCTTTGAAATTATGATATTATAAAACAAAATGATTCTTAGTAACGAAGACAACTTCTCTTTGGATTAGCCTAAAGAGTTATAAAAAAACCTATGTGGTAGAACATGTTCATTCCTATGAACAACTTAAAAAAGGTTCTACTAAATAATCAATTGATTATAAACGAGTGCACTCATAGTTATGATTACAAGTGAGCACACATATTACTCCTAATTCTCACCAGTATACAACTCATTAATGGTTATACGGTCTTAACCTTGTTGGAGTCTCACATCGACTATAAACGAAGCATCTCAATAGTTTATAAGTGGGTGTAAGCCCCACCCTATAAGCCGATTTTGTAGAGTTTGAGTTAAACTTAAAATCCACTTCTTGATATGGTATAAGAGCCTATCTTGGCAAGGTTGTTAGGCCTATCGAGCCATCTGCTATTGGGCTGCTATCGGGCCACCCTTACATACAAGATTCACGCTCGAGTTTAGGAGAGGGAGGTGTGTTAGAGTCCCACATAAGACATTTCAATAGTTTATAAGTAGGTGCAAACCTCATCCTATAAGTCAGTTTTGTAAGATTTAAGGCTAATACTCACCTACAAAGAATACTATAAAGTCATTTATGAGATAAAAAGAAATATATTATAGTTGTTGTATTATTTATCTTCATCTTAAATTTTTTATATAGGTTTGCAAGATCATGTTTTAGCTTTGACATGTTTTAGTTTAGACATTTGATATGAAAAGTTTTAACTTGAATTTCCAGAGCAATCATAAATGTATAGATTCAATTATTTCCTTAATGGATAATGATGAGACAGTTGGTCAAAAATATTTCCAAACATAAATACTATAATATTATAAACATTGAAAACACTTTATTTTTTATCTATAAAATGTTTTATTTTTATAACTTAGATCATTGTTTTAAATATATGTTAAGAACATTTATGATCTACAATATATGGTTTATAGGAAGACTTGCTATAAGTTAGCTTTAGATGGTTTTATGAATCCTCATTCAATTGTCACAAATATGTTGGAATATTTAAATAACTCATTCACATCCAAACAAATAAGTTGTTTGTTATCATTAAACTCATAAATGATTTATTGGTGTTAAACTGCAATATGTTTAGAGGATTAAATGGTCTAGTGAGATTTAGAGATTAGATCATCTAAAGTCTCAACAAAACCTAGTATTTATATATGGCTAAATTGGATTCTCCTTATGTTTGTCTTATGGTGTGAAGCACAGGATCTACAATGACAATGCTCATCAATGGTGGTGAAAGGTGTAATGTCATGAGAGACTTGTCTATGCAGTGTCAAACACAACTGCTCTGTTATTTGTGGCAAAACCGAAGGTTCAGTGTCACGAGATATTTATCTTGTGATGTTGAACATGACAACAACAAAGATTATGCTCAGTGTTAGTGGAAGCCGAAGGTGTAATATCACCGGAGGTAAGCACACATAAATGACAGTGGACTGGAAAAATGAAATCTTAAAATTGTTGTATAATGTTCCATGCTCAATGGTGGTTGACTGTCAATCATGCCACATAGAAACACAAATTCACTATAACAAGAAAAAAAGTGAAAAAAAAAGGAAAAATAATGCAAATAAAGAAAGAAAAAAAATAAATAAAAAAGACACATTGATTGAAGTGAGAACTGATATAAAATGTATATATTATATCCCATCTGAAAATAATTAATGTAATTATACCTTATCCGTTAATTCGCACTCCGTACAGTATAAAACTTATATAATAATATCATATTTTTATTTATAACGAATGCACTTAAATTAATTAATTATAATATATCTTTATAATCAATAGTATTTCTGAAGAATGAATAATACCACTGTAAAGCTATTACTGTAAAGTTATTCCTCTAAATGTAGATATAGTTAAAAACATATGTAATATATGCCTTTAAACGTTTATTAGATGATCTATCATGTTTTTTATTTTTTAATACTAGGATACTTTCAAGTATGCTCAAGGGTGAAACCATTACCTCGTGAGTAAATAGATAAAATACTTTTATATAGATTAGAAATTAAAATGATTGAAATGCCTTGTAACTGCTCCTTTCCTTTAAATAAACACTTGTGAAGATTGCTTAAGGTGCTCAATGTTATACCTATATAGTCTTTGTGAGCGAATTTCTATGATCAGTAAAAGAACTGTCATGATTTGTCTTTGTGAGCAAACTTCTCATATAAATTATATATATACTGCAAATATTTTTTTTTATATATCCAGTAAATTATAAATTATGGTAAATATAATTTAGAATACTTTTTTTTAATAAAAAGAAATGTTTTCTAACTAAACTACAAATACTTGTTTAATAGACATTATGTAATAAAATATAACAATGTAATATGTTGAACATTAGACGGTCCAAAGTCCCTTTAGAGGATTAAATCATTTGATAAAGTTTTGATGATAACAAAAATCAAGTATATATTTATATTTGATGACTTATATACATTGCGCAATTAACATTATTATTATTATTATTAAAGTAGGAGACACATGGTCTATAAAGAGATAAATTTTCTTACTATTTACTTTTATGTGTTATTGATTTGATTTAAATTGATTTTATATCATATTGTGCTTTAAGGTTCAAATTTGTTCATAACGGAAAATATTCAAATTATTATGAAGCATTTAATTGTGATTAATTGATTTTATATCATAATGTGTATTAACGTTCAAATCTGTTCATAATAGAAATTATTCAAATTATTGATGAGTATCGCAAATATAATTTCTCTATGTTATAATAAATTATTTCCGATACAGACTTAATCAAGTTTAATGCAGTATGAAAATTAGAGAATTATTTCCAGTTTGAGCTTCATACATCAGAAAGTCAAGATTGCTCTGTTCAAGCATCCCAACGGCTAGTTTCTAAAAAGCTACATATAGAGGAGCAAGTTCAAGTTGAAGAACAACAAGGATAAGCGAAAAGAGAAAAACATCATACAATACATTTAAAGAAAATATACTGAGTGTTTATTGTCAATCTGCTATAGAGAGCATCTAGAGTTTTGGGTTGTGTAAAACCATTGTATAATTCTTCACCATTGTGAAGTAAACTCTTGTGAGCTTTCATTGTTCTCTCTTTTGAGAGTGTTTATTTCAATCTTGAGTGGTCTTGATCTCAGGGGGAGATTGAGACTGGTATAACCTG
>Ga0099825_1001787_pt1 | contig 27926 bp, 13 predicted proteins | sample SiratroredBW_FD_76838 | JGI IMG/M metagenome (GOLD analysis project Ga0099825, IMG submission 76838) | Root nodule microbial communities of legume samples collected from California, USA - Siratro red BW | ecosystem: Host-associated > Plants > Roots > Nodule | place: USA: California | collected...
ATAAATATTATTAATAACATTATTACTAGATATTATTAATATTATTTATATTTAAATAAAATTGTTGTTATTATTAATAATATTATTAACAAAATATTATTGTTGTTATTATTAATGTTATTATTAGTAATATCATCATCATCATCATTATTATTAATATTATAAATATTATTAATAATGTTAATATTAGTATTATTATTAATTATAGAAATTATAATTACAATAATAATAATAATAACATTAATTATAATAAGAATGTTAATAATCATATTATGACAACAATGTTATTCTGGTTTAGTGGTAAGTTCAGTTAATATTGATAATGATAATAAAATTAACTAAAACAATAATAAAAATAATCTTAAAAAATAGATATACTACAAATAAAAATAAAATATAAATGTAGTAATAAAATTGAAAAGAAAAAGAAAGTGTACATAAAGTTTTTTAAACAATATTAGTTACATACGAAATAAATCCGTGTGCAAATTACCTACGAGCATGTTACATACGGATTTTCATCTGTATGTAAATCCGTATATAAAATGATTACATGCGGATTTTTGGCCATTACATAATTTTTTGTAGTGGGATGGATGATGAAAATAAAATAATAAAATCACATATGGAATAAAAAAAATTAAACAATTAATAAATATTTGAAAGATAAAATAGAAAAGTTGTAAAACACATATTTTTTACGGTACTTTTTAATATTATATGCTAGAAAAATTGTTTACCAAATATTAGTAATACGATCGCACAACATTTTTGACAAGAGAAGAAAAACTTAGAAATTTAGCTAAATCACGTGTCAAATATATGTAAGGGTATGATCTTATATCCTCGATTAGTTAAGCTACATTTTGAACAACTAAAGCTAAACTTTCAAACAAACAAAATATGTCTACAACAATTTGACAGAAGTACATGCTACGTACTTGCACACTGAGTCTATCTACCTAAACTATTACACACTTTTATGGGGTATTTATTGGCGTCAAATATTATAGAGGCTAAGGATTTTCCTGGAAAATCTGGATGTCGAGACACGTCTAAAAATCACATAGTATTTATAATTTGTTGCTTTATGAAGTATTACGTGTTCCAACTATGAATGTCATTCTCAAAAGATTAGTTAAGTTATGGATTTAGTTAACAACAAGTAACTTGGAGATGGAAATATTTTTGTTAGTAAGCATTAATTAGCATTAACGGTGAAATAGTGGAATTAAGTGTAACTTGGCGTGTGATTTTATGGGAGAGATTTGTTTTACACATATTAACCTATCTCAAGGAATGTGTTAAGGGTAAATCATCTTGTTGTAGAAATTAATGAACTTAATACTGTTAAAATAAAAAGATGTATGTTGATCCTTTATACACATTTTAAGAGATATAACTTATGAATGACTTAAAAGAGAATCTATTATTTATTAGAAAATTAGATTGAAGTGTAATTTTTTTATTTAATATGACACATTTTGTCAACTTTTATGAATCACTAATTTAAATATTTTCTTATTTATTCTTACTAACAATTAAAATGTGATTCTTTCATTTGACAGATAACATCTAATTCATATTTAATATAAGAAAGTTAGTTAACGAAGACAAATTTAAAAATATATTTTACTATAAACATTTTTCAACCACTTTCGTATAATGGAACATAAACATTGTTTCTAAAGTAAACTCTTAATGAATATGATCAAATGAAAATGTTCAAAAGCTTATTTTATAGTCGAAAATTATCACGTTAGTCATTGATTTTACAATTAAACTAAACCACTTAATTAACATATTTTCATGTTTGCTTTAATAAGTGACTACATAATAGTTTAACATATGGCGAACTAATAAAGATGTAAAACAAATAGTTGGTTTGAAAAACACTTTAGGAAAGCATCTTTAGAATACAGTCACACGTAAGCTCTCTTTCTTTGGTTAGTATAGATGATGAAAATGACACCAAACACAACAATTTATATTGGTTTATCTTTGCAATAGACTATATATAGTTTTGAACTAGCCAATCAAGTTCAGGTAAGCAAATTAGTGTTGTGAAGTACACTTTGAGTATTCTTTGAACCTGTAGTCACTTTTGGCTAATCCCTTGAGTAATCTTTCCTCATGTCACTCTTAAATGACATTGAGTATCCTTTGCACCTACCACTCTTGGCTACCCGAGTATTTTTTTGGATCGCAACCACTTCTCGCTAACCCTGTCAATGAGTATTCTTTACTCAAGTCACTCCTGGATAACATAGGAAAGGTTGAAGCTTTGAATGATCGTTTGATCATTGGGTCTGACTAATGAAGAGTATTTGCATCTATCAACGAATACAAGGTTTGCATTTTATCTCCTAGTTTAAATCATCTCAAACTCTAGGAGGGGCTACATCTTTTAATGAATATAATGTGAAAGACACTCTTCAAAGGGATCCATACATTTGGTATTATTCTAAGTTATGGGATCCTTTTTTGAAACTTTTGAGGATTCCTTATCATCTTGACAACATTCTGACACAGTGTATCCTTTGCTCTCACTTTGCTTTATTTTGTTGTTCTTCTTCTTAATGGTAAGCTTTATACAGTCACTTAAAGAAGGTGGCTGTTAAGAGGCATGAGCAATTTTTGTTATTCTTTCATGCCTTTCTTTCATCTTATAAGCACTATCTTGACCTTTGCATTTATTGCACCTTATATAGGTTTAAATCTCCTTCTTTATGCAATGTCTTGGATGATTGGGAGTACACAGTTCCCTTAGTAACAAAAAGTTTTGTATTATACATGGTAAAAGTGCACATTCTATAAGGAAAGTAGCTAGGCCAGAATTTGAAAGTAGTTGTGTCAATAGAGCCCATTTACTCTCATGCATATCACTTTGAAATTGAATTAAAATTGAGTTTCTATTATGCATTCTACTAGTCCTTTTAAAGTCTCTAAAATGGGAGTATTTTCTCCTAAGGGATATTCTCCAAGGAATCTTACTTAGAAGAGGAATCCTAGTTCTAAGTTTTCTTTGAGAAACTTGTGAAAAGTTTTAAGATCTTTTTGAGTCTTCTGTTGGTCCTGAGGATGCTTCCATCGGATGTTCTGGTTGATTTTTGTGATATTCCTTTCATCTGACATTCATCAATGATTATCAGATAAAGTGAAAGGTTTGCTCAATATCCTTTTGTTTGTTTTTCAATCTTCAACTAGCAGACATTGTGGTTGATTAACAAATTTTATTCATGTGACAAATGATGCATTGATATGATATGATATTTATCTTATCAGGTGCATGTACATGTTTTGCTGGTTTAAGCACTTAATAAAAACTACAGGATGTTTAACTTTTTCCTTAACAACAAAGATCATGACAAATTTATACATGCTTTTAAGACATACATTACAAGAAGTAAATGAATCAGTTGCAACAACAGGTCAATAAGTGATGATGATATAGTATCATAAACTTCGTCATATATTGGAGTGAGGTATGAACATTTTGATGCAATGACTAATGACATTGCATGCGCCTAAATGCTTCAATCCTTAAGTTGATGAAGTTTTTTATTTTTAATGAGTGTTTGAGTTGAAGGATTTAGTGAAGAGTGAGGTTTGGTCAACACACTTAGGAGAAGACTAGAGTAGAGTCTTAAAAATGAAGACTACTCTTAAGGAGTTATAGAACAAGAAGATTTTGATAGCATTTCAATTCTTATTCATAAATTGAATTTTCAAAAAACACGACTTTTCTTGCAAGTTTCTCAAAAGCTCTCTAATGAAAGCTTGATAAGTGACAAGTTATGAATGGAGAGAATACTTTCCATTGGATCTATTAAAATTACAATTAAAGTTTAAATCAACAAGTAAAAAGAGAAATGAATTTGTGAAAGGAATAGAATATAATTTTCAGTTCTATATAGTTCTATATCATTTTCAAAATAAAACTAAGTTTTCCTAAAATAGTATAGAGGTTATGACCTAGGTTGAATCCTAAAAACAGATGTTGATTGAATCCATTGTTTGGTATTTTTTTCTTTCACAAACTAGGATTGGAGATTTTAAAATAGAATATAAGAAAAATGAATTATAGAAATTGAAATTGAGTAGAATTTATTGACAGAAATAAACGAAAACTATAAACAAATAGATTTGAAAACTAATGACAATTAAAATTTTGGAATTAAAATGATAGAAAACAAAATTACGATGCAGAAATGTAAAACAGAACATGAATTGGAAGATTAAAACAAAACTACACAAAACGATTAAAGCAATGCATAAATGTAAAGAGAATTAAAATTATAATTAAAATTGAAATCAACAAGCAAAAAGAAAAGAGAGATGAATTTGTGAAAGGAATAGATTAAGTGTAGCCATTAGACCGTTTAATGAACAATAGCCTAATAGACCGTCTAACAATTATATTATTACAAAATTGAGAGTCTAATGAAAATAAAAAATTGCAGAATATAAACTCAGAATTGTAAATGACAAGAAGTATAAAGTGTAGAAACTTCTTAAATAGAAACTTAGAAATACAGGAAACTTAAATTGCATAACTGTAAAAGTGCAGAAACATAAAGGTGAAAAAATTTAAATGACAAGAAATATAAAGAGCATAAATGTAAAGGATTGCAGTAATATTTAAAGAGCAAACATGTAAAAGATTGCAGTAATGAGAAAAGAATTTCATTTAAGAAATAGAAAATAGGCACCATGGTTAAGTCATCTTCAAACTTAAATATAATAAACTTAAATCTAAATTACTTGTTTAATGAAGATTACATACAAGTAAATGATTTCTATGTTCAAAGAAAACCATTTTCAATCAAAAATATATTTCCAAAACAATTTTAAAAAAGAAAGCGATTTAAAGAATTAGATATTTGATAAAGATATCATTTGATTTTTAATAAAAGATAAAATTTAATTTTTGGTAAAGATATAATTGATTTTTGATAAAGATAAAATTTAATTTTTGATAAAGATAGAATTTATCTTTTGATAAAAATAAAATTTGACTCTTGATAAAAATAATTTGATAAAGATAGAATTTGATTTTTTAATGGAGATAAAATTTAATTTTTGATAGAGAGATTTGATATTTCATAAAGAGAATTTGATTTTTTATTGAAGATGTAGTACTAGTTTTATACATAATTAGATTTAATTTTTTCATATTTTAGGAAAGATATTTTATCCTTATATTTTGTAAAAAAAATAAAAATAAAAAAGTTGCACCTATGTAATATTACACTTATGTAGATTCCAAATATTATTTGTTAATATCTTTTATTATTATTTTAAATAAAAACAAGATTTAAAGAGAGATGGAAACACAATTTTCTGAAGATTGAAGATATACTCATATAAAAGAATAAAAAATTCAAATATTAGAATCTTATTAAAAACAAGTCAATTCCAATAATATAAACATGTTTATTTTTAGTGCTTACCAACAATTATAATTATCAGTTTATTTAAAATTAAGATAAAAAAGTAATATAAAAATAATTAAATTAAAATTTTAGAAGAATAATATAAAGACAATAAAATAAAATATTTTGATTTGTATTTTCAACTAATTAATTATAATATGAAAATAAATGATAAATTATTTATTTTGTAATTGTATTTTATATTAAAATTTTGTAATTATATTTTTATATTAAATTGGATAGAATAAATTACACTAATTTTGTAATTGTATTTTTATATTAAAATTAAAATTGAAAAAAAGTTATAATAAATTATAAAATTTTTATTTTAATTAAAATTGTATCTTTTATTTGTTAAAAAAATATCCAAATAATTAATAACAAAAATAAAATAAAATTGTGGGATATTTTATAAAATATAAAATAAAATAATTTATCATTTTTTCTATTATAATTAATTAGTTAAAAATATTTATAAAATATTTTATTTTATTCTTTCTGTATAATTTTTTGTCAAAATTTAATTTAATTATTTTGATATTATTTTTTATCTTGATTTTAATAAACTAATAATCATAATTTTTTATAACAGTTAAAAAAATAGCACATAAAAGCATATTAATAATTACAATTGATGAATGGACAACACAAGAACAAAAAATAAAATAAAAATAAAATAAGAAAATAAAAGAATATTATTTGATTAATTAAAGATTAAAAAGTTTATTGAGAAAAATAAAAAAGAAAAAAGTATTGGTGGAGTAAAAAATATCTCACTGACATTTTTTTATTTTTTATTTCTCTCAATAAACTCTTTTAATATTTTAAATAGTACTTTTTTATATTATATTAGTTACCATAACAATTGTGATTATTTATAAATCTTTTAAGTGTTGTGTTGTTGCTTTTAAGTTTGTAGTAGTTATTAGTAATTATGATTATATAATTCAATGAGAATAAAATAAAATATTTTATAGATGTTTTTAACTAATTAATTATAATAAAAAATGATAAAAGTATTAGTGAAATAAAAAAAGTCTTTTAAATCACCTGAATCCATTGGTAATTAATATTAGAAAAATAGATTTATATAATAAAAACATAATTAAAAAAACACAACATTAACATGAAAAAATATTTAACTACTATCTATTAAAAATGTTGTGAATTCTATTATAATTATCTTATGAAAAAAATAAATATATTTTTTCTACCTTCAATCTCATATATTATTTGAACAAACAGAATACAACCAATCCACTTCTCCTTTATTAATTTTGAAGCTAATCATTGAAAAAGAAAAACACGGTTATGAGTTCTTGGAAAGAGGTCAAGAAAAACCATGCATACTATTTCTCCATCTATTAATGGCAATAGAAACCTCTTAGATGTTTAAAACAAAATTTTCATAATAAAATTTTCAAAATATATAAAATACATTATAGAAAGTTTTTATAGTATATGATTTCTAAAACAAACTTTTTAAAATAGCTTTTCAGAACTAAATTTTTTTTTTACAATATTCTCGTTCTCTTCTTCCACATCTGGTGGTTGAGCAAGTAGTGAATTGTAGTAAGAGAGAATCAACGAGAGGAATTTGATCATTTCCCTCCATTTTTGGCGGTGTTGGTTAAAAAATGACAGGTACAGAAAGTAATGGGATAACTTGGAACTACGGCTCTGTGGTGGGCCCACGCAGCTCATCCTTTGATTCTCCACTTCATCCTCCCCGTAGCCGTTGGCAACGCTATCCTTGGAGTCAACGTCTTCGGCCAGGCCTACGGAACTGCCAAGGGCGGCGCGCCCAAGGCTCACATGGTGGCGTACTAGGTCTGCTGGCCCGTTGCTGAAAACTGCTTCGAAGCTGAAAATCTCGCACCCTGGCATCTTAGGGTTGCTGCAATGGACCGAGGGTTCCAAGCTTATGCCGTCCTCAGTCACAATATCACCTTCAAGGTGTTTTATCTCTCCCGCAAATCTAACTTCATGCAAATTATTTTATTTAATTTTCGTAAACTCTTTTAATTGGATTATTATAAGTATAGAAAGAAACATCAAATGAGTAAGTTTTTTAAATGATAAAATATGAAATTTTATAATTTTGAAACATTCAATTAAAAACTATATGTACATGCAAGGAGATACTTCTTTATACTTAATAGTAATTTCATCTTATCACAGTTTAGTTTACGGGGTTATTTAATACGAATTTATCTTTATGCATTATTAATTATATTAATGAATAGGTGAATATAATATAGCATGAAATTAGAAGGTACAAGGTATAGGAGAAATTTGGAGTCAATGCTCTTAGCTATCATACGTATTTGTCATCCCCACCTCTTTAGGTATTTTTATGCATCACCTTTTTTTTCCTGTGTTCTGACTTTCTTTACTTCAATTTGTCTTTACTTTGCCAAGAGAAAACACTAATATCCACCACAAACTGATCATTTAAATCTCTAAAACATAAAATGAAATTCAATAATAATATTAACTGTAATAACTCTGTCTCTTCAATTTCGGATCTCCATGCTGCATATTTCTCCCTCACAATAACTCTTACCACATTTTTCTCTGTTATTCGCTTATTTTATTTTGTATTTTTGAATTTTGGCATTAAATTTTGAAAAATTGTGATGGTCGATGGGCAGCTAGTTTTCTATGCCCTGAGTGTGTATTGGTGTAAGATCTTAGACCAAGTGCATTCATGTTCCGTGATTTACTCTAATCACAACTACAATATTTCTAATTTCCAAATTACGCCTATTTCTCAAAATGAGAAATGTTATTAGTAAAGATACAAAAATTTTTGTAAGGAATAGAAAAAAGGTTTGGAGAATAATGATGGAGTAGCCGACTTTCAGTTGTTTTATCACAAACGGACCACCTTAGTGTGTATATATATAGTAGAATTTAGTTTCAATTCTTGGTTTATACTATTGTCACATTTGATTATTTTAAACAATTTAAAACTTATAAAAATGTGTCATAACATTTAGTCTATGGATGTATTTTGGGCATAGGGTTGGTCATAGATTGGGACAAAACTATGCATTATTATGAGTTCTGTCCATTAGGATATGAATAAAATAAAAAGGGTGTACTTATGCTGTAAGGTGGGGCTATGATGGTGGCAAGCTGGAAAGAGTCCAAGGATGCCATGATAAGGCAGCAATAAGAGAATTGGTATGTTCATACATCAGCTTCAAATTCAAAAAGTTGCCCAAACTGTAGGCGTGAAAAATGGGTGGGGACAATGAGAACTAAAACAGGACCATGATATGGTGTGGTAGCTCTTTTGAGCAGTAGAATTTTTATATATTTACAATATGCTTATCTTATTTCTTTTATCACACTCTTTTGCTCCCACATTACCTCTAGCTGTTTGGCCTGAATCAAAGAATTTCAGTGAGGATGAATTGGGACCAATTCCATCAAAAGTGGAGTGGAATATGTGACCAGGGAATTGATCTTACTTTTCCCTGCAATAGGTAAGTACCTTCTTGTTTTAGTTTCTTGGATATTCATCATTATTTTAATGTTTTGAATTTTTTATCAGTTATTCATTTGTGATTGTGACTCAGAAAAATATGATTTTATATTTTAATAACTAATAAATTTTTATACTCATCTAACAATTATTAATTTATCTTTCATTTTTTATAAATATAAAGTTTATTTATACCCATCTCTTGGAAACATGAATATGACTGTGGCCTGCAAAAGTATATATACCGATATACTATTCTGAATGCAAATCTCATCACAGCATTACAATTACTTATAGTCAATTTTCCAATAATGCTTTCACTTATCTTTGTTAGTTGGTTCAATTGACAACCACATTAAACTGCACATTCCCAATAATACTCGAGGTCGTTTCTAAAAGCAATTGATGTTAACCTTGACGTCTCAATGTGATTAAAATAGGCTTTAAACTTCCAAGCTTTATTAAATTGTATCTTTCCCTTTCTAATTAAAATACAATATAGTACATATAACGATTATCTTAAAATAAACCCCCTACTTATGTCCGCATATCCTCACCCTGATTATTTTGCCTGCTTGTAAATGAACACTGCATTTGTTATTTTTCACAAACCCTGCAATAGTCCAAAATTGATATGGGGTCCAACCAGAGTTTCTGTACAGATTATAAAGCCACCATGTTAATATTATATTTGTCAATTGTTAGCTGTCTGCAGGCCTTGCTTTAAAATTTGGCGATTTCTTCTATGTAGTTTGAGAGTTTTTTTTTTTTTTATTATTAATCAAATGTTATCAACTGCAAAAAATAAATAAATTAGAACTAAAATGTATTTTTATTATTTAAATATAACTATAACACTAATTGCAAAGAAAACTAAATTCATGTAAAAATTAATTTGAAAAAAACTTTGCAGATAAAACCTTATCATTTGATGGCCAAATTTGGTGTACTGAATCTGGTATGTCAATAAAGTACACTAAATATTATTTTCAATGAATAATAATAATAAAAGAACAGTCTCAACCTAAGGAGCCAAGGTGCGAGCACTAACTTTATGTTTTACAAGGACTGTTATCTTATATAACCCAAGGTTGTGTTTCTGTTACATTCAAAACAGACAAAAGCGAAGGAGGACCTTCCTAGTAAGCAATGAGGCCACCAAGTTCAACCATCCACGTTCTCCTCCAAATTCTTCTTGTGTGTCTACTGCACAGACCCAGCTTTGCAGTGAAAAAGGTGAGGCCTTGCAATTTTCAATCTTCAATAAGGATGAAAAGAAGATCTAACCCTTGGTTGTGATCTAATCCCTACACCATTTCAATTGTAGTCATATGTCGTGTACTTGGGAGCTCACACACACGGCCCAGAATCATCTTCATCATTAGTTGACTTTAGTGAAGTGACACAGTCCCACTATGAGTTTCTGGGATCTTTCTTAGGAAGGTATGAAAAGGTGCAATTGTAGCATTTTAAATCATGTATGGTACACATTTTCACCTATTGAAATGTTTGAGTTTGCTTTTTTGTAGTCCTAATACAGCCAAGGACTCCATCTTTTACTCATACACAAGACACATAAATGGTTTTGCTGCAACTTTGGAAGAAGAAGTAGCTGCCGAGATAGCAAGTAAGAACCATATATATCCTCTATTTTGCTATTCTCTGTGCTTCCTTTCTCTCATTTAGAGTGTACCCTTTTTGTCCAAACTTGCTTGTAGGGCACCCCAAAGTGTTGTCAGTGTTTGTGAACAGTGGGAGAAAGCTACACACCACTCGATCATGGGAATTCATGGGGCTAGAGCATAATGGTGTGATCCCATCTACCTCAATCTGGAAGAAAGCCAGATTTGGTGAAGGAGTGATAATTGGAAACCTGGATACGGGTAAGTTTCCTGATTTCTGTGCAACTCTTGTTATTCTTTTCAAGGTGGTCAACAACACCTTCGAATTAATTGGGTTGATTATTCTTATTATTCCTATTATAATGTTTTTATCTAGATCGTTGACTAGTACACTCACTTGGAAGATACACAAAGTTTATCTCATCGGATCCCTATCCCCCACCACCTATCTGTTTCCAAAGTTCGATCATTTCAAAAAAGTTGATTTCATAACATTAATATATTGTTAATTTGAATCTCGCAGTCAATGGGTTGTTAGACTAGTTCTTTTCTATACCCTAAGTCCGAATGTTTATTTACGATTTTAAAGAAATAGACTAACTGCATTAATCTCCCGTGATTAGCTCTAATTACACTTCCAATATTTTCTAATTTATAAATTACACCTCTTTCTCATATGAGATCTGTCATGTTCCACAATTGTGTGGTTAGTTTACAATGAATAGAAGGAAGTTTGGAGAATAATGGAGTGGCCTACTTTCAGTTGTTTTATCACAAACAAACCACCTTTAAAAAAGACGGTATGGGTTAGGCTTCTTGTCATTTGTCTGTTTATATATGTATGTGCGCGCGTGTCATAAAATATAGTCTATGTATATATTTTTGAGGCAGAAGGTTGTCCATAAATCATAGATTGGAATACATTATTATGAGTTTTGTTCATCAGTATATGGCTAAATAAAAAGGGTATGTTTATGTTGTGGGTGGGGATAGTCCAAGATGAAATGATAAAAGCACCAATAAGAAAATTGGTATGCGCATACTTCAGCTTCAATTCAAAAAGTTGTCTAAACTGTACGTGTGAAAAGTGGGTGGGGGCAATAAGAATTAAAACAAGACCTGATGATAGCTTTAAGGGGAATTTGGATGTGATTGAAAAGGGTAGATTGTAGAAGTAGAATCTCCATTTATGCTTATCTTATTTTCACCACACTCTTTGCTCTCTTTTGCTCCCACTACATATACCTTTAGGTGTTTGGCCTGAATCAAACAGCTTTAGCGAAGAAGGATTGGGACCAATTCCATCAAAGTGGAGAGGAATCTGTGACAATGGAGTTGATCATACTTTTCAATGCAACAGGTACCATTTTCGTTTTAGTTTTTTTTGATATTGTTAAAACCATCCAAATAAATCTAGTACTTCACTAATAATATTTTCTTTGTCATTTATTAAGGATAAACAGTAAATGTTTTTATGCTAATTATTGAATTCCTCCCTCCTTAAAAGGGCACAGACCCTTCTTTAATTGGCATTCAATGAAAGGGTTTAAGTGCATTCATTTGAACACTGCAATTTTAGACTTGTATTTTTCAGTTTTCTGATATTATTTTGTACCATTTTCCCACCGATGAGAATGGAAACAAATGAAAAAGATACGGGCCGCAAAAACTCAACGCGCAATAGGCTATGTGTGGCTCAATCTTTCAAAGTTGACTACATGATTTTGTTTTCATAAATTTAAGAATTATTTCTTAATAAAATATATTTATAATTTATCAGTTTCTTAAAAAGAATTATTATTCAATGATTTGATTAATTAAAAAAGTTTATAACCAAACAAGCGGACCAAAATTGAGCATTTAAGGAGATGGGCAGATTGAATCTAAAATCTTTTTGAATAGTAAGAATCAACTAGATTATTGCCATTTCATCTACAAGAATTCCTAAAGCTCCTAAATTGGATTCCTATGTGCTACGTAGAACTTTAGGTACATAATGTTAAATAACTGAGTAATTATAATATGTTCTTACACGATAAAAATTAAGATTGAATCCTTTAAAAGTGAGGTGTGCATCGTAAATTAAATGTAAAGTTTAAATGAAGTAAATGTTATAAATTTATAATTTGTCATATGCAACTCTATGTTAATATAGTATAACCATTTTTATAGTTTATGCTTTAACTTTTCAAAATATGTTGGTTTTAAACGAGACAATGTCTTAAAATATCTTTCAAAATATAGGAAAATCCAAAACCTTCTCATTTTTATACTGACCGAGCCTATTTGAAAAATTGACTGATGAGAAGACCAAACATAATTAAAAAGGTAGCTTTTTTTTTTTATCTGCAATATTTCTGAACGTAATTTATATTAAGATTTTTAATTGTGTTTAGGGTTTAGATCGTCTTCGTATGTGTATGAATATAAGTAACACTTATAATATTTTAATTTATAGCATTATAATTTCGAATATTAAGGAGGAAAATAAAAAAACATGAAATAAAATTTCTATGATTAAAACTAATTTATATAAATTATTTAGAATCTTTCTCGTCTATTTTATTTACATTTTTATTTTAAATTTGTATTTAAATTATTTTTAACTTACAAAAACTTTACTAAAGTCTTAAACAAGTCTATCTTATATCATAGTTATACAAAAGACTCATTATTTTTCTTGTATAAATTTAATTTGTCGACGAAATAAATGATTTGCGAATCAGTTCAAAGTAAACTTCTTTCGAAGACTTATAATTTAAAGATAAAAAAAAATGTTTTATTAATTATTTTATGAAGCTAAATGTAGAGCAAACTTATTTAGGCACAACGAGTTTTGTATTATCAGCAATTAAATGAATTAACTTTTATTTAAAAAGTAAAGCACTTGGTGATCAGAACTTGGATAAAGGGAAATGATATGCAGTTTAAAGATGTAAACATCGTCACCTTTGACTAGCATCATGTTTCTTAAAAAATTGCTAAAAGGACATCAATCACATCCTCTTTTTTATTTTCTTTTTAAGAACATCTAAATTTCAAAGATTTTATAAAAAAAAAATATAAGAAACAATAATTTTATAAGTTTTTATTTATGCTTTAATTTTTAGCTTAAAAATTAATTTAATTATGAAAACATAAATTCTTATATAAAATACAGTTTTAGTTTTAAGAGCTCATCCTACAGCATCATTTTATTCCAATGATATTTTCTTTTTTTAAATCTTAATGCTTAAATTTTAAGACTCTTATTGAATCTTATGAATTACAATCTAATACTCTATTCGTGAATGATTAAAACTTATTAGAACTGATGGTCTCACCTATTATTTACTGATTCTCTTTTCTAATTTAAAACGGCGAGTCACCAAAACTAATAAATTAGAAAAGAACATAAAGAATCAATGTGGTTAACCTTCTTTAAAAAAATATTTTTTTAACCAATTTAGAAATTTAAAATAATATTATTGATTATATATATATTTATTCCACGAGACAGACAACAACCAGTTTAATAATTGTGAAGAAGAAACATAGGGTACAAGTCACAATCTTTGGTATAGTTGGCATTGTGGAGGGCCATTGAGTCCTTATGAAAGAAAAATGTCATAAACTTGTACTTTTGAATTGAAGACCCTAAGTTCAACATGTTGAATGCATGTGCAGGAAGCTAATCGGTGCAAGGTACTTCAACAAGGGTTACGCCTCGGCGGCGGGCCCACTCAACTCCTCCTTTCAATCCCCACGTGACAAGGAGGGTCATGGCTCCCACACCCTCTCCACAGCCGCCGGAAACGCCGTCTCTGGAGTTAGCGTCTTCGGCCAGGGCTTCGGAACCGCCAAGGGCGGCGCGCCCAAGGCCCGCATGGCGGCGTACAAGGTCTGCTGGCCCCCCGTCGGCGGCGACGAGTGCTTCGACGCCGACATCTTGGCGGCGTTTGACGCAGCCATCCACGACGGCGTGGACGTGCTGTCTGTGTCGCTCGGTGGTTCCGCGTCGAGTCTGCTGAATGACAGCGTGGCAATTGGATCGTTCCATGCGGCGAAGCGTGGAATTGTGGTGGTTTGCTCCGCCGGGAATAGTGGGCCGGAGGATGCCACTGCGGAGAATCTTGCACCCTGGCATGTTACGGTTGCTGCCAGCACCATGGATCGAGAATTCCCAGCTTATGTTGTTCTTGGTGACAACTTCACCTTCAAGGTGCTTTCTCTTTTTCCCATAGCTGTTTTTAACCATGGCTAAAGGTCTATTTGGATAGTAAGAAAAAATTAACTCTCTTTAATGTTAAAATGATCTTTTACACACTAACAATAAAATTTGAAAGATTATTTTTTATATTAATTAGTTTTAATTTTGTATAAATAAATTTGATTTTTTGTTTCTTTATTTTAAAATTATTATAAAAAAAGACGTCGACACTTAGTATGAATTATTTTTCGTTAAAAGTAATATTAGCATCCTCAGGAACATTGAGGAACATCCGAACTAGATACTCATTTCAATTTTTAAAGTTGGTGACACATCCAAAGAAAAAGTTTCAATTTCAATAGTGCTTTGACTTTTATAAAATTATTTTTAGTTCTTAGATTAAACGAAATTAGTTGTATTAGTAGTGTAACATACAACCTCGTTTATTGAATATTTGTCATATTAATTGATTGGGTGAGATGATTTTTTAAAGTTTATTTAAGTGGTAAGTATATTTTTAATCCTTTAAATTGAATATATTACTTGTTTTTTTTTTATTGAACTTTCTTATTTTGTAGTAGTTTGATTTTATATAATGTTATTTTTAATTTTTTTGATTTATATGGTGTTGGTGATGTTGATGTTATGAGGAATAGTGGTATACTCAGCTTGTGTCATGTGGATCTAATTGTGCGACATGATTTATTAAGAGTTTATTAAATTTTGTTTAATCCTACCTTATTTAGAAGGACAATATTTAGTCTTTCTGGAATTTGTTTTTAGAATTTGTTTTAAGAAGGGTGGTGATATTTTGACACCATTATTAATCTTTGACATCATTTAATGTTAATATATATTATTATTTTATTTATATATAATATTTTATTAACAAAGTGCAGTGTCAAATAGAAGTATAATATGAATAGTAGTAGTATAATATGAATAGTAGTGTCAAATTAGTATTTTTCTTTTGTTTTTCTTAATACATGTTGCATCTTCCTTTCCCATTTTTCTTTCTTTTTTATTATTTTATGGATCAATGTCATTTTCACCCATAAGATTTTTATAAAAACGAAAAGTACGAAAAAGATAACTAAAAGAAAGAAATGAATTAGAAAAACTAGATTTTTAGAGTGTTTTAAATTAAAAGAAGCAGAAGAATGGGAAAGGATAAATTTTATTTTCATTATATTTGTGCTTCGGGATTTGTAGTTTTGATGAAGTAAAATAGACATAACAAGATTAAAGTTATAATTTGTAAGTTGACCTTGCTTTTTTCTATAGCTTATTCTTTCTTTTTTCTGTTCAATTTTAAATTTGAGGTGGATCTACGTTTTATTTTCAATTTTATTTTTTCCGTAATAAAAAATATATACTACTTTTTCTCTTGCAACTTTTTTTCTCTATTTTTAGCTTTCATTAAAACAAAGTAGGTGTGAAACTCTAAAAAATATTTAATCAATTCTTCTTAAATTAAAGGGTGGCATAATGATCTTTTGATATACAATCAAGATCAGATATGATGATATACTTATCATTAAATTTAAAGTAAGGTTTTACAACAAATCACGGTTTATCATTTTTTAATTTGCTGAAAGATTCATAATTGAATTTGATAATTTTTCTTTGGTTTTCAACGTAAACATGCTACATTATTTAATAACAGAAAAGTATTCAAATTCACCATGAAAACCATTATTTTAAATCGTTCCTGTAGTTGCAAATGTAGCGACTTTCGAATTTGTGAAAAGCTTTGGACAAATGTAGCGACCCAGATGTGTGTGTTATATTCCAAATGCAGATGTGGCCCCTTGTGGGTTTGCAGTTTACATAGATATTTGTCAATAACATTGTTTGCTTGATTTGAAGGGCGAAAGCTTATCAGCTGCAAGATTGGCACACAAGTTCTACCCACTTATTAAAGCTACAGATGCTAAATTGGCCAGTGCAAGAACAGAAGATGCGTAAGTTTAAAATGTCTGAAACTCATTATTTTACCATCATTGGTTGAAGTTCAGCACTTAACACTTGACATGAATAAAATTTATGTGCATGCATGCAGGGTGCTGTGCCAGAATGGGACCTTGGATCCCAACAAGGTGAAGGGAAAAATCGTGGTATGTCTCAGAGGGATAAATGCGAGAGTGGACAAAGGAGAGCAAGCTTTACTAGCTGGTGCTGTGGGAATGGTCCTAGCTAATGACAGGGTCAGTGGCAATGAAATTATAGCTGATCCTCATGTCCTCCCTGCTTCTCATATCAATTTCACTGATGGTACTTCTGTCTTTAGTTACATCAACTCCACCAAGTAAGATACCATTCTAATCTCCCACTTATTTTGGAATTTCACTATATTATTTGGGCATACTATGTTTTCAATCAGAATATATGAATTGCAATTGAACTTTCAATGTGTGCTGAAATAAGCAAAGGAAACAATACTAGTTATTTGTGATTGTTAATTTTTTGAGCAATGTAAGGATAATCATGAAACTCAGCTTTTCAACATTGACTTGACTACTTGATGTCTATCTATTGCTAGGTTCCCAGTGGCGTATATTACACATCCAAAGACTCAATTGGATACTAAGCCAGCCCCGTTTATGGCTGCTTTTTCATCAAAAGGACCAAATACTTTGGTGCCAGAGATCCTAAAGGTGACATTACCTACGAAGTGTAATTTTCCTTGAAATTTGTTGTCATGGCTTTGATATTAAAGTATCTAACAACTATACTTTGTCCCAATATTCAGCCTGATGTCACTGCACCGGGAGTGTCAGTTATAGCAGCCTATACTGAAGCCCAAGGACCAACCAATCAAGTGTTTGATAAGCGCCGGATTCCGTATAATTCAGTCTCAGGCACATCAATGTCGTGCCCTCATATTTCAGGCATTGTGGCACTGTTGAGAGCCTTGTATCCTTCGTGGAGTCCTGCTGCTATTAAGTCAGCAATCATGACCACAGGTGAGTGAGTGACATGACATGTTCTTCGAGGTTTCTCAGACTTCTAATCCTTTTTCCTCAAACCAATTTACAACAAATGTCTTTACAAAACTTACACACACTTACGTAGGTATTGTTCGTTGATCAGAATTGTGGTTTCATCTCAATTGCTTTGAGTGTTGACCTTTAATAGATACCTTTATTACATGGATTATCAAAATAATCTCCAATCCTGATTTGTAAAACAAAGGTTATCAAGAGCAAACAGTAAAAAAAGTTTATAGAACTGCATCTATGTGTTGTCTTAAAATATGTCGGAAATATAAAGCTTGGCATCTCAAAATATTTATACATATATATCGAAAGCAAATTGGAGGTAAATGTAGCTATCTACAAGGTGATAATTTGTCCTCTGCTACTTTCAGCCACAACTCTCGATAATGAAGTGGAGCCCCTGCTGAATGCTACTGATGGCAAGGCAACACCATTCAGTTACGGGGCAGGACATGTTCAACCAAACACAGCAATGGATCCCGGATTAGTTTATGACACAACAATTGGTGATTACCTAAACTTCTTATGTGCTTTGGGTTACAACGGGACAAAAATCTCGGTGTTCACAGAAGGTCCATCATATGTTTGCCGCAAGAAATTTAGTCTCCTCAACCTGAACTATCCCTCCATCACAGTCCCAAATCTCTCTGGGTCAGTGACAGTTACGAGGACATTGAAAAATGTTGGTTCTCCAGGGACGTACATTGCTCACGTTCAAAACCCCAATGGAATCACTGTTTCTGTGAAGCCATGCATCTTGAAGTTCACAAAAGTTGGTGAAGAAAAACGCTTTAAAGTAACCTTTAAGATCATGAAAGGAAAAGCTACGAATAACTACGTGTTTGGAAAACTGATATGGTCAGATGGCAAGCATTATGTCAGGAGTCCAATAGTTGTGAAGGCCCTCACGAGTAGAAATTGAAGTAGTTGATGCAATTGAGCTTAATTTTCACTTCTAATTGATTGGTAGAGTTTTCTAAATTGTATTATATATCTTCTAAATTTGTGCTTCTTTAAGAGTTATCTCTTACATCAATTGATAAAGAAACCTGCAAAGTGGCTTTCTTTGAGCATATTTTTTACTACCTGTACTTTTACTTGGATTCCAAGGAGAAATAAAACCTAACTCGTTCATCCTCCTAGTTATAAAATCTGGGGAGTTTCTTACTCTTTGTCATATTTCAAGTTTCTTTCATGACATGTTAAATCTTCAAGAGGTAGTCTATGATGTGGCATATTGGTTTAGTTCAATTTGTGTCTAGAATTTCGTACGTAAGAAGTTTTGACTTTGTAGAGACAGTGAAGAACTATGATACGAAATATTTAATACGTAACATATTGAATATATGATTTGCGATTGATTGATTAATTTACAGTATTTGTTTAAATGTGATCATTGGTGGGCTAACCTGGAGTCAGATTCCTCTGAGTACAATCTGTTTCAATGCGAGCTTTCTAATAAAGAATTGCCTTGTTGGAGTGGAATGCACCGACTTGAATTGCAGAAGAATGAAGAATTTGTGAAGGGAGTGGCGGAATTTGCTTCAAGGAGAAACTAGATAGGCCTTAACTCAGAAGAAAAGTTTCTTGTGGAAGAGCTCAGAGGAGAGAGTTCTCTATAAGTGTCTCTTAAAAAAAGAAGAGAAGTGCAATTTTAGCATCAATTCTCTTAGTATTCAAAAGTGGTAATTAGTGCGGATTACATGTGAATTTATACTGAGAGTGACCAAGGGAGAGCATGCACCGAATTTGTATTCAAATTCAAATTTTGGGTGCCATCTATTTTCCCCATTTGATAAGGGAGGTGACACTTCTCACCCATGTGCAAGTAGATCTAACACACATTTAACTTCTACTAAATGTGTTTCAAATGTCTAATTGGATGTAGCACATGGATTGAGAACTCTACCAATTAGGGTTTGAATACATTTAGGCTACATGCATTTTTAGACTCACTTAACACACCCTTGTCTAATTGATCCGAATAGAAGTCCAATTTATTTATATTCTATACATGTTATAACCTACTAAAATATGACCTATGTAAGAAGTGTCTTGGATCTACTATTATTAGTAGAGACTCGTTCTTCATGTATTTTTCTAATCATGCATCTAGTGATTTGTCCCTTAGTCTAAGGTGATCCTCTCCCTCTTGAAAATAATTATTCTCAAATATATAGGTTCTGTTTTATCTATTTCTCATACAAAAGGTGTGAGATTCACAAACATTAAAAGTGGGTTTTTCTTTATAATCATTGGACAAATCTAACTTGTGTGCATTATTATTTATTCTTTTAAGAATTTGGAAGGGATTATCTTTTCGAAGATTGAGTTTGGATTTCCGCTGAATAGGAAATCTTTCCTTTTATAGATAAAGTTAAACCTAATCACCTTCTAAAAAATGATACCCTTCTTCCCCTTATTGTTGGTATATCTCTCAATTTTTTTGCTGAATTTAGTTTCAAACCTTCTTATGCAATTCTTAATAATTAAATTTTTTGTTGATTACTAAAACATATTGATCATATGAACTTTAAATTGAAATAGTTTTCGAAAACTAAATTTTTGAGAAAAACACATGATTAGAGGAATAGCAATCTCAATTTAAAGATTTGAGAACCTAGGTGATTGATTCACACAACTTGAATTGAGCATGAGTAGAAAGAGAAAACTGAAAACACTATGAGGTGAGTGAACTTAGCTTTACATTTCAATAGATTGTGTCAAATTTTTCAGTGTTATCAACAAGGCCATTTTCTATGAAAATGTTGAACTCAGAGCCAAAAGGAAAACCTTATTTCAGTAGATTTTCGTGTTGAACCTTAGATGGGGAATTGCATAAACACTTACCCGGAAGCTAAAATCAAAATTTGAACCACCTTTGCTCATTAAAAAAGGAGAAAATGGTATGTTTATGTTCAACACGCAAAGCTAAAAGTGGAAGGCACATTTGAAAAGAATTGTGAAAAAAAAAATAATGTCAATTATTTTAAAGGAAGAAAATTATGTAAAAAAATTTGAGTGAAAAAGTTGACAAATTTGGGCCAAAATCAAGGTCAAATGTTGAATACTTCAAAAAAAAGTTGGGAAAAAGAGAAAGAAATCTAGAAATATACATTGATTTTCTTCTTGCTTGGATGAGATTTTGAATTCTAGAAAAAAACAAATTTTTCTGGATGGCCTAGCCCTATTACAAGCCAAAGAGATTCATGCCAAATGTGTATACATAGCTAATTGGAAATAAGATATGCAACCAAAATTGAGAGTTAGCTTAGTCACTTGAGGGAAAACACCTAGCTAGGGAGGGATTCTACACTACTGATAAGGAAATCTAAAAGAGAATATTGAGTCAATTTTGATATTGTGATGAAAAGAACCTCCGTTTTGTTGTTGAAAAGAGAGGAAGCTATTGATCTTTCATTAAACATCACCCTGTGCATAATCAAACTAAGTTTATAACAAGTTATTGATCCAACCAGTTCATGTTTTAAATCCTGCATAAATTTGTTTTTGTTCTTTATTTGAGGGCAAAAAAATATCTAAGTTGGGGGGAGTTTGATAAGTGTCTAAATTATTTATTTTTCCATCTTGATTATGGCATATAAATTGATATGGTTGTTAGGAGCTTTGTAGAATTTTGACCAATTCAAAAGGAATGAAAAACAAAACCTCCATAGGAGAAGAATGTAATGGGTGCAAATGGAAACATACAAGGAGGTAGAAGATAATTAACATTCAATATTTCAAGAAAATGTATAAGGAAACAAGAACAGGTAAAATGATTAAAGAAGAGAAATGAGAAGAACATGTTACCTTGAATCAAGAATTCGAACGATAAGTGCAAGAGGATTCATCATTTGAGAAAACTTCTCAAGATAAGAACCAAAATAAGAGAATAGAACTCTCACAAATTCTCACAAAGAGTTCTTTATATTACAAAGAGAGAAACCTTCCATATATAGATGGAATTTTCTTCAGTTGAAGAAGAAGAAGAGACAGAAAACTAGAGATAACTTTGGTAATTAAAAGTTAATTATGTTTTAACAAAACTAATCTCTTAAAATTAGGGAATGCATATTATAATTTTCTAGATTTAAGAAATGTAATGATTACAAAATGATGATTAGGATGACAAGCACATGTGGCACCTCCTAAGAGTTTCAAGGTTCAACGTGTCTTAAAAGCTTGAAGAGTCAAATGATGACTCATACTAACTTGAAAGCTTAAAGAGTCAAATGATGACTCACACTAACCCATGTACTGGCATGTGCTCATGTGAGTTGCATGTTAGTTAAAGACTTTTAAAAGACACTTCTAACTTTCTACATTTAATATTAAGATTTTCAAGTTATTACCATCAAATACTTGCTTCTCTCAAATTCCTCCTATTTTTTAAGAACTACACATATATAATTCTCTAATATTTTCCTCCAAAAACTTTAAGACTTCTTCCAAAAGTTTAAAAACTTCCTCTCTCTCTTTTATTTCTTCATTTACATGTTCATTTGTTATTATTTTTTTTATTTATTCTTCATGTCTTTTCTTCTCACTTTTTAACAAGTTCTTCCACATTTCCGTATATTATAAATGAATGCAAATGTAATAATTTTAGAAAAATTGAACTCAATTGCACATAGAATCTTAAATTCATCATAAACAAAAAAAAATATTTAAACTTTGCCCAAATATTGCAAATTTAAAAAATAGTTAATGAACCAGTAGCAAACACAAAGTTATCCTTTCATGAGACACTTAATTGAATCTGTTGAAGAGAAACCGAAGCTATCAAAGCCCTAAGCGAAGCTATAATATCACTTAAGGAACTCTATTCCAAAAAATGTCTAATCTAAATGAAAATCCAACTTAACAAAGCAACAAAAATATGATCCCACATTACTTTGTAATTAACTTAAGTATTTAATAAATATAGACATTTTTTATTATTTATTAGATATTTAATTTTCTTCAATAATATAAGTATATTACTATTTTAATTTTTTTATTTAATTTTTATTTACGGTTTTTAAAGTTACAAAAGTCAAATCCACGTTAATCTACAGTTAAAAAAAAACTTGGAAAGCAATAATTTACCTTTTATTGTTTAACTAGAATTCATCGGAGTTTGGAGATGTAATTAAAAACAAAAAGGTATGAACAATGGAGCAATGGAAGCATAAGAAAGAGGATAGAACAGGATAAATTTGTCCAACAAATACTAATTGGCCTTAGTTTGAACCTACAATGGAAACAAACCTCGAAGAGCAATAATATACTTTTTCTTAACTCGATTAAAAAATTTGTAGATCGTGAAACATGGTAGAGAAAACGTAAGAAAGCACATGTATTATTATTTGGATTTTTTTATAACAAAAAAATATGATACTAAAGGCTAAAAAATTAAACATGAATACAAAGCCAAAAACACTTCAAACTTTTGAATTGAAACAGCATCCCTATAATCCCATCACTCCGAAAAAAGGATGAAACTTATTTTCCTTTTCTCTACTTATGCACTTTGTGCTGAACTTTGAATAACACAATTAAGTGGAGAGTTGTTTGATTGAAACTAATCCTTGTACTTCATTTCAGATACCAGGAAGCCGGGCATGTCAAACGAGGCAGAGAACTTCTCAACATCAGCTTTGAGATCTTCAATAGCCTTGTTGTTGACGAGGCCCTTGTTGAAATCCTTTAGAAGTTTACCATGCTCCTTCTGGATCTCCAGTGTGAGAGTCACGGCACGGTGAAGGAACTCACCAATCTGCTCAAAGTCCTTTTCAACCAAACCTCTAGAAGTCATGGCAGGTGCACCTGCTCACACAAACTCCAATCAGATACTCGTGCTAAACAAACCCGCACATTTAACAAACATCTCAGAAAAAATGCAGAAACAGGAGCAAAAACAAAGCATTTTGGTAAACTCATCAAAATACTTCACTTTTATGTAGAACAATATTTAGAAAAAAAGAAATCAAAAGTAACACACTAGGTCAATGATTTGCCAGTAATATTGCACAAACAACAACTAAAAATGCTTTAAAAAGACCAGCCTGCAAGCTTACCCGGAACTATTACACCACTGTCAAAGCATTAAATGGAACACATCCTCAACAAAATTTCTTCCAATACGAATACACAACTACAATACCGTGTTATGAATGCATTAAACGATCACAAATCTTAGATCTGGGCATTTTCGGCATTGTTTCTAGATTTCACTTCAATAAATATGCTGCTATGCTAATCTTAAATAGACTTATTTACTGCACATATTATAATCCTAATTGAAAACAACACTAGAGCATGTTTGGTCTGGGTTAACTTTTGCCAAAATCAATTAAGATTTCCCTCATTGAAGGCAAACCAACACACAGAGTTGCTTCCAATTTTTACACTGCATCACCATGGTTTTGGATCTCTCACTGCCAATCCAAACACGTCACTAAAATTACTTAAGAAACTTCATATGAGTTTTGTGATTAAAAATCAAGAGTATAGATAGACACAATCCAAGATCTTGTTTTGAACACAGTTGGTAAAGAAAGATTTGTACTTTAACACATTGAATAGAAGCGAGTTACCAATTCGTACACCCCCGGGGGCCAAGGCACTGCTGTCACCAAAAACAGCGTTCTTGTTGACGGTAATGTTGCATAGATCACAGAGTTTCTCCACCTTGTTCCCTGCGAAGCAATAAAATACACTGTTAATACATTGGCAACAAATCGAAATCAGAAGGTGGAGGAGATAGATCAATCGATCGATCGTGTACCAGTCAATCCAAGAGGTCTGAGATCCCACAAGACAAGATGGTTCTCCGTTCCACCGGTGACGAGACTGTACCCTTTCCCCATCAAGAACTTCCCGAGCGCGGCGGCGTTGGCCTTCACCTGCTTGGCGTAGGCCTTGAAGGCAGGCGTGGCGGCCTGTTTCAGCGCCACGGCGAGGGCCCCAATCTGGTGGTTGTGAGGGCCACCCTGAAGAGAAGGGAAAACGGCGAAGTTGATCTTGTCCTCGAATTCATAAACGGCGTTCTCCGGCTGCCCCTTCTTGGGCGGCTTCGGACCCTTCCGGTAGAAGATCATGCCCGCCCTGGGACCACGCAAGCTCTTATGCGTCGTGGTGGTGACAATGTCGCAATACTCGAAGGGGTTGTTCACTTCCTGAGCAGCCACAAGGCCGCTAATGTGCGCCATGTCGCAGAGGAGCAGTGCGCCGCACTTGTCGGCAATTTCCCTGAAGCGTTTGTAGTCCCAGTCACGAGGGTAAGCGCTTCCACCGCAGATTATCATCCTTGGCCTAAAGTCCAACGCCTTCTCCTCCAATCTGTCGTAGTCGATGTACCCCGTGGTGGAGTTCACCTTGTAAGGGAGACTCTCGAAGTAAATTGAGGTGGCGGAGATCTTTTTCCCGCCGGAGGTGTAATAGCCGTGGGTGAGGTGGCCACCCGAGGGCAGATCCAGCCCCATGATGCGGTCGTGAGGGTTGAGCACCGCCGTGTAGGCGGCGAAGTTGGCCGGGGAGCCGGAGTAGGGCTGCACATTGACGCCCCAGGATTGGGCGTCGAGGTGGAATGCGGTTAGGGCGCGTGAGCGACAGAGGTTTTCGATCTCGTCGATGAACTCGTTGCCACCGTAGTAGCGGTTTCCCGGCATGCCTTCGGAGTATTTGTTGGTGAGGGCGCTGCCCAGGGCCTCGATGACCGCGAAGGAGGTGAAATTTTCCGACGCGATGAGCTCGATGCCGCGGCACTGGCGGCGCTTCTCCTTTTCGATGAGGTCATGGATCTCGGGATCCACCGTGACCAAAGGCGCGTTCCCCCAGACGCTCACAGGATCCATGAGTGTTGGAAATGAAGGAAGAATGTGAGAGAGTGAGCGAAGAAGGAGAAGAAAGTGTTGTGTTGGTTGTGGGAAATGTGAGTGTGGTTTTAAAGGTAGGAGGGTGTGTGAATGGACAGTTGTAGGCTGTGCTTGAGCTTGGTTAGTTACAGGTTAATTATGTCCACTTGTTCTCTCGTGGTGCTCCTTTACTAACCAACCACGCAATTTTTTTCTGACATCGCATTGTTCCTCTTTTTTTTTTTCCCATACGGTACACTGTATATTATTTTTACACTGATAGTATGGTTTTAGTTTCACGTCAAATTTTTGTTCTAGAGAGCTGAACTCTGGCCTTAGAGTTGTGCAGGTGCTACCGGAAAATCAATTGGATTTCTATTACTGACAAAACAAATTCTGAGTTGGTGTGTTATTTTTATTGTGTTTTAATTTATCAAATTAAATAATAAAATCAAAAAATTTTGGGGAAAATATATGAAATAATTAAGTGAAAATAAAAAGTTAATTATATTTAGTAAGTGTGTGGTATTTAATTATTTAAAGAAGTAAAAAGTGAGATAAATAAATTTTTGGAAATAGATATATTTTAAAGAAATATAAATAAGTAAAATTTGTAAAGAATTAGAAGAAAGTAATGGATTATGTGATATGATCGAATTGATAAAAAATTATATTAATTTAAAAAAATAAGTGTATGTAATATATTAATTTAGAGAAATATAGGAAACAAGTAATTGTGTAGGTTTATTTTAAATGGTAAAATAATAATATGAGTAGGTATTTGTTTATGAATAGAAAATGTTATTTAGGAAAAGTTAAATTAGAAAATATAATTGATTAAAATTTAGAGTTGAAAAATAAATGAATTAATTTTGATTAAGTGAATAAAGTGAATATTTTATGTCATGTGTAATAGTGTTTTCTAAATATAAAAATGTGGAAAAATATCAATTCTATCTGAATTTAAAAATTGTAATATCTCAAGAAATGGAATTTAAGCCTAACTCAACCTTACAAAACCGGCTTATAAAGTGAGGTTTGCACCTATTTATAAACTATTGAAAGGCTTCATCTCTAGAATATGTGAGATCTCCAACACACTCTCTCATGCCAAGATTGCTCAACTCGTGCATGGGACTATATTGTTTAAGAGTGATCCGATAGCGCCTTGATAGCCGGTGGCCCCAACAATCGTGCTAGGATAGGCTCTGATACCATATCAAGAAATAGAATTTAAGCCTAACTCAACCTTACAAAACCGACTTATAAAGTGAGGTTTGCACCCATTTATAAATTATTGAAAGGTCTTATCTCTAGTCGATGTGAGATCTCCAACATAATATTTAATTTTGGAGAAATTGAAAAATAACATGACAAGGTCAACTTGTAGAAATTTTCTTCAATAAAGAGACAAATTTTTTTATATATTATTGCAAAGAAGACTACAAGATATAAACAAACAATTCTAACAATAAAGATTAAAAGAAACCCAACTTTGTGAATTTTCTTTCATGACATCTTTCTGACTTACAAGAAAAACATATTGGTAAGTTTTTCCATAAGAGTGATATATGATAAAAACATTTGTAACTTCTCAATCTTAAGAGCAAAATAGTTCAGTCTCAATAATCCTCTTTATGTGACTAAGTGTAACACCATTCAGAAACTTACATAATGCAGACAATCAACCGTCATAATTAAGTAAGGCACAAAATGAATTGTATTTATTCATTTTTCAAAAACCATTTTTAGTACTACAAATTTGAAATTACACATTCTTCCACTCATCCAATTACAATCTTAAAAAACCATTTTTAGTACTACAAATTTGAAATTACACATTCTTCCACTCATCCAATTACACTCTTTTATAGTGAAGCAGTGAGGTAGGCTAGGATGTAACCTTACATGCATTAGGTGATTGGGGTGGCTCAAGACATGTGTCATCAGATAAACATGCACATTGCCACATTTTTATGACCTTTCATGGTCATTAGAAAGGCGTGTTGACCTAGATTATGTTGGATTGGATCTAACTCTAACATGCATTGGGTGGTTGGAGTGACTTAAGACATGATTCATCAAAGAAACAGGCAAACTACAACATGTTCATTACTTATCATAATCATCGGGAAAGTGTGCTAACCTAGACGGTGTTGGATAGGATGTAATCCTAAAACAAAGGTAGTTAAAATCGGGATAGGATCGTGACAAGCTCACAAAATCGTAAATCGTAAAATTGTAACATGAATAGTAGATTTTACTTTTTTAGATATATATATATATATATATATATATATATATATATATATATATATATATATATATATATATATATAAACATACA
>Ga0099825_1001789_pt1 | contig 27916 bp, 6 predicted proteins | sample SiratroredBW_FD_76838 | JGI IMG/M metagenome (GOLD analysis project Ga0099825, IMG submission 76838) | Root nodule microbial communities of legume samples collected from California, USA - Siratro red BW | ecosystem: Host-associated > Plants > Roots > Nodule | place: USA: California | collected...
AAAGATATAAATAAAGAATATATATATAAAAAAAAAATATTTTTATATAATTTATATATAAAAATAAATATTTAATATATATATATATATATATATATATATATATATATATATATATATATATATATATTAACAATGAGAAGAAAGAATCGGACTAGTAAAGTTGAGGCACATTCACAACAATATTAAGATTCCACTTGGAGTAAGTAGATTTATACTTATTAAATATTAAGAAAATATAGTTATGGTTATTGTTTACTTTATTAATAATTAACGATATATGTTTATATTAACAGTAATGGTATATGATTTTTTTTCAACTTTTCTTTAATTATTTAGAGGAAATTGAATGTATATTATAATTTAACAATTGAATTTGGTAAAATTATTTATCAATAACATGTTATATTTATTAGAACTTAAAATGAGTATTCATTGAAAATTTTTAAATAAAAAATAATACATATTAATATATGAAGAAGTTACTTCAACTTAACTAAAAAATAATAAGTATACGTAGATATACATGAAGAAGTTACTTCAACTTAATTAAAAAATAATAAGGTGTATTAAGGTATGGATAAGATTTCACATGAATAGAAAATTTATTTCTAAAAGTCTTATTCATAAACAATTCATAATTTTGATGATAACAAAAACTTCTATTTGTTTTGTCTAATCAAGTTATTTAATGTATATAAGGAAAAACTCAAAAATGAATTTTAGCAAAGTGCTGGACACAGATAAGCATGAAGCATTAGATGAAGTTAAGAAAAGTGTTAAAAGTGTGACGCATTAGTCGAAGTAAAGAAAAACACTAAACGAATATAAGAGTGCAAGACACATTACAAGCATAGATGAAGAATAGATGTTACACGAAGATCGAATGACAATAACAACGGAAGTAGAGACATTAGACATGTTGTTTTCACATGACACTTTGAATTGCGAGATTGTCTAATCTTCACATATGTTAACTCACATCTCAAAGATGATATTGATACAACAAACCACTTTTCAGAGTTTGTATACTCACTTTTTTTATTAGCGATAAAAAATTATATAAATAGAAGGTAATAAGGTTACCCCAACCTGTATACAAAATTACACGTACACAAACGCACACAGAAGATGAACAATCATTCTCCCCACAAGAACCTCCACCAAAACATACTACAAAGGAATTTGTAGAGAAAATTTTGTTCTAAGCCTAATATGTTGAGTGTTATAGAAAAGGTATAAACATAAAGACAATCATGCTTTGAGAAACATTGCATAAAGATAATTGAACAAGCATGAAACTCTAAACCATCCTTAATGAACGTCTATAAATAAAAGTCATTCTATATAAAAAGGACTAATGCTCTACATGTGATTCTATGTAACTTAAACATGTTGCATCACAAATAAAAAAGCGTCTAAGTGCTAAAATATGTAGTCGTCTATTGGACAACTTTAAGAGAAAGAGGATTTTATTTGTAAATCATTCAATTTGTGAAATTAGTCCTTTGTAAATAATTATTTACTTTAAAATCCTTTTTGTGAAAATTTTCTTGTAATCTTTCAACAATTTTTATTATATTATCAAGAGTGACATTGTGTACTCAATCAAGAGGTGACAAAGTGTACACACATTTTTTCTCAAGGGAAGATAAAAGAATAACCAAGATTGACTTTGTGTACTTGGATGGACCATAAGGAAAAGTACAAGAATACTTTTAGTAGAACCGTTTACAATTTGTAAATAAGAACGAGATGTAACTCAAGTTTGAGTGAACTAATATAAAAATAGAAAATATTACATTGTTTCTATTATTTGTGCACAAACTCTTCTTCAAATTTCATAAACGTTTTTAAAAATATTTGTAAGCATTTTTCAAACTATTAGACAATCTCATTTGAGCATCTAATAAACAACTTATAAGAAGTATTCAACTCTCTTATTGAGCTAAGTTTTTATTTCATTTAGTATCAAAGTTAACCTTTTGAGTTAGTTCATTGAAGAATATGAGAATTATATCCATTGTCGCGATGGAAAATGAAGGACAAGCTCCAACAAACCACCTTTGTTCAAAGGTAAAATGTTCTACTACTAGAAGTAAAAAAATGATCATTTTATTTGAATTATGTCATATAAATATGGTTAACATGTTGGAGAATGGCAAATACATTTTGGTAGATGACTCAAACCAACCTCTTCCTAGAACCGAATGGACAGACTTGAGGAGTGATATTTCTCCATAAATCATTAACTTTTTGTAGTTATATCTCTAGTGCAAGGAACACGTGTTTGTTATCCTTAATGAATCTTGTATTTCAAACCAATTTTATAATATACTATGGATAGACTTTACGTACTTAACCTGAAGAAAATTTGTGTATGTTGAAGCCCAATAAGAGACTTTTAAAATAGTTATGCATAATTGGTATACTTGTTATAAATTAGAAGTAATAATTATAATAATTGTAATCATTTTTTAATCGATGAAAACTTTTACAAATTGCAAAATGGAATTGGATGTACCCCAAGTTAAGGGTGAACTAATATAAAAACAACATTTTTATTGTCTTCTTATATTACATGATTTTTTCTACTATTTGATAGAATATGTCTCCGTCACCTTAATCAAAGAATAAAGAGGACAAAGACTCAGAAGGTAAATCAAGAGTTTTCCAGAAGATTGAGCCCATATGAGCATGCTTGGGCGGGCTTCCCACCACCTTTTTAGATCTGAATACAACCTTAAAGATATCACTTTGGAGATCATGGAGAATCAAGAAGAAGTCCTTTACTTGTATAAATGTTTAGAATATCTTAAAATGATTTGAAACTTGTATTTAAGCCAAGAAGAATAAGGTTTGGGCCTTGTATTTGGGCCATGGGTAGAATAGGGTTAGAATAGGATAATATAATCCATCTAGGGTTGCATTTGGGCTTCCTAAAGTTCAATGCAAACCCTAGAACGTCCAAGTCTTAAGCTGGTTCACAAGGAGCTGCACACAAAGCAAGGAACAAATTAAGCATGTGCTAAATGTGAGGAAAAGGCATGGGAAGTGTGAAAGCCACATGTCATGCTCTCATTGGCTCTTCTAGATCTAGTGATGCAGGAGCATGTAGGTATCTTACAAGTCCCACATGGAAAAGTGAGGAAAGTTTTCTCATCTCCTACTATTATAAATACGTATTCATGTAACCCTTTTGATACAAAGTTAAATGAAAAGTGATTTCTAATATAAGTTTCGTACTTATTTCCTCTAAACTATCTCTTTAAGAGTAAGATGTTTAGTTAACATCCTTGGCCTAGCAAACTAAGGTGGGTAACCTGCCTATTTTTGGTTAATATCCTTGGCCTAGCCAACCAAGGTGGTCATCTTGGCTATTCTCACCATAGCAGGGTTAGTAACCTTGTCACCATTGGTAACCAAACAATGTCCCAACATCATCTAGGGTTTTATTTTTGAATTTGAATTTTCTGAATTTGGGTTCACTTTGGTCTTATACCTCTAGGTTAGCTTTTCGTTTGAGTTTAGCCTAGGCACCTTATTAGAGTTGGTTTCACCTCTCTCACATCTCCTTTTTCCTCTAGATCACTTCATCAAATCCATGATTTTACTTCCGTTGCCTCCTCTATATTCCATTTAATATGAAACTTCAAATTAAGCAAGGAGTCAAAGCCGATTTCTATGACTCTTGATAAGATTAAAATGTTTACTAAGAATTTTGAAAAATTATTTATGAAGATAAGCCCCTTATAAGATTTGATATTCTTCTTGAAAAAGTTTTCAAAAGTATATTTTAAACTATTTAAATCTTCTTTTAGAGATAATATTTCTTTTCAACTATTATACCAAATTTACATTAAATATACAAAATCACTGCTTAACTCCAATTTCATCATCCTTTCCTAGTCATAGTGCGCTAACAAAATCTTTAAATTTTAAAGTGATTATTTTATCTTAAACAATTATACCGTCTTAAAGGGCGATGTCTTACTTACAAATATATCTAGACTTTGATACGAAGTATCATCTATCTCAATATACTCTCACTAAAATACTCTAAAATACCTTTTCTTGCACTCTTATTGACTTAGAAGTCACTCTTAGTGGTGGCTTGAAGACCGACGATACTGCAAAAGGACAACTTAAACTCAGGTCTGGTAAGAACAATTCTCTTATCAACTAAAATTAAATAAGTTTTTGTGACTTCAAAATTATATTTATTGAAATTGAAATCTCTAAAATTTGTTCAATATTTTTTATACTCGATATTTTATAAATACGCAAATTTAGATATAGAACTTCATTACTCTTTTAAGTAATGATACTGATACCTAATAATCTTACTCAGATATTTACAAGTACTCTGATATGTTGCTGCCAAAATTAACATACTAATTCAATAATACTATAATAATTGTTGAAAATAATATATATATATATATATATATATATATATATATATAATAATAATAATAATAAATATTGGGTATAAACAATACTAAAAAATAATGAAGATACAGATTTATTTTAAAAATAACAAAATCATATTTAACAATAATATGTGAATTGAAAAGTTATCAGTTTCGCCTTTGTTTCAAACAATGAAATGAAATTCTTTATACGATCCATTAAAAATATCCAAACGGTAAAGTGACGTTTTTATTTAATTTTATTCCATTTCATCTTATTATATTCCATTTCATTTTGCTCTATTTCATTGCATCCTACTCTTTATCCCACTCTTTATATTCTAATCCATCTCATTGCATTAAGATCCACGCATCCAAACATAATTAGTGTGATGGAGATTAAACTATTTTTTTAATAATAAAACCATTTGGTGCTCTTGATATTAAAACTTGATTTTCTTAATAATAAAGCTCAGATTTCCTTTAATTTTAAATGTTCTGTGTCTCTTTTATTTCCTTGAAATCATATTCAAAACATGACATCTGTAATGATTAGTTTGTAAATTATATTCGAAACAAGACAAAAAATACTTTAGATAGAAATTTGATCTATTTTTTAAATGAATTATTATTTTCTGGTTTAGTTTGATACATTCGGTCTACTTTAAAAAAATAAAAAAAATCCAATATTAAAAATAAAAAAGAAATATATATTTTAAAATTTAAGTTTTAGTAATGAAATTAATTTTAATTTTAGAAATAATATTTGATATATAAATTATATGAAATATGCATATGTTTTAATAAGATCATATTATTTTTAATTTTTTAAATATAATGATTATTTTATAAAAATTCTCAAGTCATAAGTATAAGAATTAGTTAACCTAAATATTTTTTTAAATGAATTAGTTTGATTTTAAATGAATTAGTTTGAGTTAAGGTCACTCAAATAATTTATATATCAAAACTAAACATTTAAAGAGGATTTATTTTAGAAAGATAATGTCACAACTTAGGGTTCATGACCAACCCCTCAGAAAGCTGGAGGTAGGGCATAAAAACAACCTCCATCCATGGAGTGAGAGAATTAGGGCGCATAACCTTAGGTTTTCAAACTAGCTTTCCTAAAATAATCTAAGTTTATTTCATTCTTGAAATCAAGACCCTTAAATACCATCAGAATGAAGCAATAGAACATTTCCTTTGACACTGGAATTGAAATGAAATGCAGAGTAGAGCTCAAGAGCTTGAAAACACAAATATAAGAAGAATAATAAACTAAACAGTTTTTTAGTGCTATTTGATAGATAGACAGGACTTAGCAGTGCTATTTGAATACTTCATGGATACTTCAAGAGTCCAAAAGGCGATCCATTACCAGTTTCATAACTCTAGGAGCATCAACTGTCACAGCTACCTTTACGGTTGGCTTATTGGACCATTCATGGATTTCACCAAACCTGGCAACGAATAGAATGCAAATGCAAAAGTTAACTGAGTTTGTAGTACATGGTGAAGAAAAAATAAAATTCACAAAAGAGGATTGTGTGTAATTCCATTTCATAATCATCCATTACATTGGTCTTTTCATTGTTGGAAGCCTTTAATGAAAAGGACCCTCTACTTGGTCCTCCAAAGGTTAGCATGCCTCCTCATTATTTCTTTAAGACTTTTGTCACTAAATTATTCCCTAAAAAATCTAAAACACCACTGTGTTCATCCTAGAGACTGAATCGGTGACACAAAGTACTGATATGGTAACGGCGTAATCTTTGGATGATCAAGTAAATGGTTCATTAAAAGAATTAGCAGAGTATAAATGAAAAGGAAAGGAAGCAATCTTTTGAGCAAAAAGGAAGAGAGAAGAGAAAAGGTGAATTTCTTTCTTCCCTTTCACTAAAAATGTGATGTCTAGAGTAGAAGTGTAGAAAATGTGTTAGAGTAAGATGGTTGTAATGTGAATTGAAAGGTGAATTAATAGTACAGATGATATATTAATAGTATAAACACTAACACTTGCACATGTACATTGATATGACAAGTATAAGGCCATTACAGATAACTACTTAATCTTGCAGACCTTTTTAATAAATATAATTTTAAAGCAATCCTCAACAAAGCTATGCCCTACATGAAACAAATCAAAGAAAATTATATTATATGGGAAAATAAATCTTGACTGATTTGGACGGATTTACACCATTTGTAACCAACAAGTTGTACTGGTCTAGTCTTAGACACACACATGCCCCAAGTTTTCTTGACCTTAGTCCATTGTAGCAACATAAAATTTCGAACAAATTATAATAACACCTCTTGATATTTTTTCGAATTGCACAGAATGCTCATGTTTTTTAATGTTTACAATAAATCTACTTATAGGAGTACACATTGAAATATTTTTCAAACAATTAAGGGAGATTAGTGTAATGTATAAGGAGTATTAGTATAATGCACTGAAAATAATTAAGGGGTTTTCTGTAGATATCTAAAATGGAGGAATAGGTCAGACATGTGTAATATACTCTAAAAGTTTTTGTACATCAAAAGTATAATATATAAATCTAACAAATTAGAAACAAAAATGGAAATGTTAATACTCTAAGGTCCAAAACCCTCGGGATTAATGGTTTTGAACGCTGTTACGAAGATTAACAAACTATTGAAGATGTCATTGTTTTGCTGTCACAGAGAAGATGTTTTTTTGGCTTGGTCTTGTGAGTTTATTTGAAGCTTTGAAGTGCAGATGCTTGGCTTGAAATGAGAAGGATCAAGATTAAATTGACCAATACAAGATAAGAAATATTAGAGCAAAGGCTTACAACATGAGAAGACTGAAGAGTTCTACTGAAAACTAAGAATAGAAGCTCAAAAGGTAATGCTACGAGCTCAAGAATCCTGATGAAAGATGAGAAGAGAACACAGGACAAAAAGAAATCTAACACTACCTTAACAAACTATTTTTGCATGATTTAAGTATTAGAACTCTTAGTGTATTTATGTCTAACTCAATTCAATAAAACTAGTTTGGAGGGTGAGTTTTGCATTCTACTTATGTATTATAATCTGGTTTTATTCTTAGTCAATTTTGGATCTACAATACAGCCCCTCATGCTGAATAATAAACATCTTGAACGTGCGATTAGATATTTATGGATGGTCTAATAGGAACCCGATAACTGTGACATAATAGCCCTACAGAACTTGACTAGAATATACTCTTAATTGTTCTTATATCTAATAAGTGGGTTTATGCCTAACTCAATTTTTCAAAACCGGTTTGTAAAGTGAGAATTTCACCCTACTATATATTATAATTTGGCCTTATTCCTAATTGATGTGAGATCTCTAACAAGAACTATCAACAAAGTTAAAGTTAGCATGTAGACAATTATAGATAACTAAAATTATACTTTTGCCAAAATAAAAAAGTTGTGTAAAAGCATTACTATACAAGTCTAAGATCTTAACTAGGTCAGATCTTAGCCCATATCAATCATTTGCATCACACCAAGAAAACCATATAAAGAAATAACTAAACAAAACACGTGAAAATTAGACTTAATTCTGTAGGAACTTGCTCCATTTGCCAGTGATTTCTACCTTTTTTGTTTGTTGTAGAGTAATGTGAGTCCCCTTGTAATGCCACCCGTTTGAACTCTAACAATACCCTCTATACAAGTTACAAGTGAAGGATCAACAGCTGCAAGAACCACAGTTGGATCATGAAGGTAAACCCCTGTAAACAAAGTAAAAATAATTAGTAACTTAGACTATTAGATCTATATCAATTCTGCAATGCACTATGAAGACAAACCTTTGGTATTGTATGCCTCCTGATGGTAAGAGAAATATACATCTAAGATTTTGTGCAGGTATTGAGAAAATTTTCCATTTGAACTTGCCAAAATTTCTCGATCAGAACCTAGTCATTTTTTGTTTTTTAGATGAGTAAACCAGAACAGTGGTAAGTCTGCTGCCAGAAAAAGTTAAGTGACACACACCATAATTAAAACAGAACCATGCTGATGCTGTTTAACCTATGTTAACTTCTAATCAATACTAAAAAAGTGTAAAAAACACAACAAAAAATTTCAGAGTAGGTTTCATGAAACCACGGTTTCCAAATATTATGGATGAATATCATTCATGAATCTTCACCAAACAATTTAAACCTTTGTAAGAGTTGGCCATTGATGACCATCAAAGGAGAAAAAGAGGTTGGCGAAATTAGTCACAGTTTTTGGATTGTCATAACTTCATAAGAACCTTAAGAGAGCCACACCACGAAACCTAGCTATCATAGTTATAGATCCCAAGACCTTTTAAGCCCCATACTATAATCTCATACTTCAAATGTGGGACTCCCTCCCATGCCAGGGGTAAACACAACACGCTTCAATAGAAAAAACCCATATCTTCCAAAAAATATTTTGGGGTTTGATAGACAGTAAATGTACTACACAGTAATCTATTTCACTACTTATCCAGCGATATTTCTATGGGTTAGGCTCAGCTTAACTTTATATAAGTAAACTTACAAAATAGTAAACTAAAGAATTCCTACAAAATGTTGCTAGATCAACTGTGCGAGAACTTTGAAAAAAAAAATCAAATAAAATTACTATAGTTGAAGAAATAGTAAACTAAATAAGATTTAAAAACGGAAAAGTTGGATAAAATGACTACGTAAGTATAGCAAAAAGGAGCGCAAGGGAATTTGTGAAAGGGGTACTTGTTAGTATAACTTGATGGGTAACATTTATCCCCACTGCAAGTATATCTGCCCCACTTGTAAATACAACGTCTGCAGCATCTGGATCACCAAATATCTAGAGCCAAATCCAACCAATGAGTTAGGCAGATCGAGTTGTGAATGATATAATATTTTTATGAAGTTATTAAGAATTTGAATACAGGATGGAAATACTGACATTGGCTTCAGCAGCTGGATTCACATTGCCATTTACTGCGAAAGCCCCCCCAAGAATAACAATCTGTCCAATGTTCTTTACAAATTCTGGATCCAGCTGTATAGCCTGCAAAAATATAATATTGTCATGAAATGAAACACAGAATGAAGAGTAACATGAAAATGCCTTATTGGGAAATTGTAGATATATCATACCAAAGCAATATTTGTAAGCGGGCCCAATGCCACCACAGTGACTTTCCCAGGATTAAGTTTTGCTTGACGAACCAAAAAAGAAGCACCTGATTCTTCAATCGGCTTCCCCTTTGGTGGAGGAAAATTTTGGTTGCCAAGTCCATCTGCACCGTGGACAAAATCTGCAATACGAAGTTTTGTTCCTTTCTGCACAAAGAGACAAGGATGACTATAATTAGTTGAGTCAAAATGCACGAAATACTGCAGAAACAGAACTTTAAATTTCATACTGCTAACACGATTCAACTTTTTCAGTGAGGTGATCAAATACAATGCATTCTAAAAGAAAAGAAAAAAGATTTCAAAAGACAGCAAAAATAGTCTATTTATCTGTAGTATGAAAAGTGATAAAAATTTGCCGCTCATTCAGGTTGAAATGAGAAAAAGAATAGCTTGCTGACTGTAAAAAATTACTAATACGCATTTGTTCTTCACTAAAAATTTTAAGCGTGCTGACAATAATACAAATAGTATAAAAAGTACCCAAAGTATATGATTATTGTGTAGGTATTCAATTAAAGATCAAATATACTTACTAGTTATAAATTCTCATGTAACATGCACAGCAATTCCCAAAACAAAAACGAAAAGTAAAGGCGATAAAGATCAAAGTATGACCGACTTACAGTTAATGTCAGATGCGATCCTTCTGCCACGGGTATATCTGTTCTTCCAGCAACCTCCAACTGCATATGCAAGTAGAGTAGGAGGATTTTATCATTAATAAGTCAAGGGTCAACTTCATTCACCATAGAAAAGAAACCCTTTTGGGAAACAGTCCCAATATTCTTACCAAATGCAAGGCATTTCTGGTGGCCAGAGTGGTGTAAACATTTCCATAGATGGTTGTGAGTCCAATAACTTCAACCTCTGGTGATTGAAGAGCAACGAATATTGCCATGGCATCATCTACAGAAACCAGTGGCAATTCTCAGAGAGACTAGGAATTGCAAAAACCAAGCAGACAAAGGGTCCAATTGATAAAAGAAAACAGTTAAAGTTTGTTCTGAGATCAGAAGCGGAGAAGCAGAAACTTACAACTTCAAGTTGATTTGGATTAGCAAAAGAAATAACAAAGTAAATAAAAATAAAAATAAAAAATTGAAAGGCAGATATGTGTGTTACGTTACCGATGCCAGGGTCGGTATCAATTATGATCTTCTTTGGTGCCGCATCCGCAGCCATATCTTTCAGAAGTAATGAATTCAGTTGTTTGAGAAGCAAATCGGAATTGGAATTGATGCTGTTATATTTTACTGGAGTGGAGAATGCAGAGAGAATGATTTATTCCAAATAATTATTTATTTGAAAGCAATCCACATGTTATGGTCTTATTATAATATTTTACACTGCAATGAGCAATCAACACCAATATTAAAAATCAAATGAGAATAACCTTTGGGTCTTGTTTTGTAGTGAAAACTGAGGGAGAAGGACTCAAACTTTACCCTTTCTACTTCTCAAAATGCAAACTCATTTCGCTATGTGCCAAACTTTTATTTATGTCACCTATCCAACCAAAATGAATCTTAATCAAATTTAACTAAAATAGATTATTAATAAAATATTATGAAGTTATATTGTTTAAATTGAATCAAATTTTCTCACATAATGTGAAGTTGTTGAATTAAAAATTCAATTTTTTATTCTCCTTGTTCATGTGATTTTTTACTGTACAATTTTCTTAATATATATAATAAAATCGTATTAATATTTATAATAAAATACTACATAAATGTGATTTCGTATCAAAAGATAAAATTCTATTAGATATTATCTAGAGTTAATAAAAAAAAATTCACATAATGAAGATGTTGAATTTATGTCACTTTTTTTTTCTATCTCCTTATTAATGTGATTTTATGGCAAACAATTTTCTACTTTATATTGTGTAAATATAAAATCTGACTATTATGCATACTAACATACTATAGATATGTAGGGGAAGATATAATTATTTCTAAAAATAACAGAAAAATGTATAAATGATAAATAATACGGGGGACTCAAGTTATTAATAAAAATATGAGCATTTTAACAAATTTCTAATATGCGGATGTGAAATAAATCTGCATCCTAGATATAGACATATAGATTTAAAATAAATAAATTACTAATCGAATACTTCGTAGTTTAAAATAATCTTATTTATAATATGGTTTTATGATAATTGATTGTTATGATAGATAATCCAAAATAATCGAATGTTGATATTGGTGTCCAAGTTTGAATTTTAACGCAAAAAAAAAATATTAAATAAAAATAATTTTAAAATGTAAAGTGAAATTAAAATTATAAATTTTAAAATATTATACAAACATAATTTTATAATTTCTATGATAATTCATTGATTTGAACGTCAATAAAATAAAATAAAACTTGAGAATATGAATTTTAATTTATAAAAGTAAAAAAAAAACCTAAAAAATAATATAAAAGTTTGAAGTTTAACTTAATTTAATATTATTTAAAAACGTTAGAAATACGAATTATATAGTATAAATATGTGTAACATATAAAATATAAGAGTTGATTTGTCCTTTATTTAAAATTATATGGTGATTATTATTATTATTATTATTAAAATACATTTTTTTAGAATGATAAATCATAATCCTCTTACTTCTTGCTACTAAAATAAAATCAATAAGAAGAAAATAATGGTTTAAAAGAATTGATAAGAGAAAAATGAATTTTATATATATATATATATATATATATATATATATATATATATATATATATTTGTGTGTGTATCATTAATTGAAAGTGCATGAACAGAAACAAAGAAAATTTTACTTAAAAATTATTTTTTTAAATAGAAATAAAAAACGAGACATTATGATTGAGGAGGGCTCAGGCAAGGTCAAATTATTAGATCAATGTTTAGGCATCTTGAAGCAAACAAAGAGTCGGAGGCACTTGTGCAGATTAAAATTCTGACTAGTTTGAGCTTTGAGGATTATTGTAAAAATTGTGAAAAGTAGAATAGAAAAATTTGGTTTTTCGTAAATAGCCCTAGATGCCTTGGAAATTATAAAAGACACATAGGTTAGGGTTTTAGACGTATAGGATTTGAACATGTTGCGCCTATCTAATGGCGCCTAGTTTAGGAAAGAGTAGCTTGCTCCACACGCTAGGTTACCCTAACCCTCACGTGTGGCGCAAGTTAGGGTTCCCAACGCTAGCTTCTTCCATACAGCTTGTAAGGCAAGCTAGGATTTCTAACCCTAATTTCTTGTATACTCTACCTTAACTTGCTAGAGAAGCTACTAGCTTTTTCTTCTTCTATAAATAAGAGGTTTAGAAACCTCCATTGTAGACTTGATTTTGAGTAATGATACACTGTCAAATTTTCAGCACATTGCAAAATAATCATCGAATGTTGATATTGGTGTCCAAGTTTGAAATGCAATTAACGCAAAAAAAAAAACATTAAATAAAAATAATTTTAAAACGTGCAATGAAATTAAAATTATAAATTTTAAAATATCATACAAACATAATTTTATAATTTCTATTATAATTCATTGATTTGAACGTCAATAAAATAAAATAAAACTTGAGAATATGAATTTTAATTTATAAAAGTAAAAAAAAAACTAAAAAGTAATATAAAAGTTTGAACTTTAACTTAATTTAATATTATTTAAAAACGTTAGAAATACGAATTATATAGTATAAATATGTGTAACATATAAAATATAAGAGTTGATTTGTCCTTTATCTAAAATTATATGGTGATTATTATTATTATTATTATTAAAATACTTTTTTTAGAATGATAAATCATAATCCTCTTACTTCTTGCTACTAAAATAAAATCAATAAGAAGAAAATAATGGTTTAAAAGAATTGATAAGAGAAAAATGAATTATATATATATATATATATATATATATATATATATATATTTATTTATTTATTTGTGTGTATCATCAATTGAAAGTGCATGAATACAAACCGAGAAAATTTTACTTAAAAAATATTTTTTTCAAATAGAAATAAAAAACGAGGCATTAGCTATAAAAGATTGGATTGAAAAGAAATCTTATATAATTAAATTACAAATACAGAAATAAATATGTAAAAGTAAGAAAAAATATATTATACAAAAACTTAATATTTGTCTATTCCTACTGTATCTGTGGCTAGCCCATTCTAACAAGAAATCGGGAAGACAGGATGAATGGAGATGTCTGGTAACTTCAATTTATAAGCTATAGAGCCAATTCTAGGCAGCACCTAAGGGACCAAAATACCTCATTCTTTGCATCATTCTCGTAGCAGATAATAGAAGGTGGATCTCTGTCCAAAACATCATTCAAAGGAGTCATCCCTATCATGAAATGATGCGTTATACCGAAACTGAGCCCACGGGTAACAGAAAACAAAACATCACAAGTACATTTTTAATGTTTTGTTAAACACCTTGGTTTCTCCATGAGTTTTGGGGTGATAAGAGGAGTTCATGGCTAAGGTAGTACCTTAAGCCTCCAACAATTGCTTCCAAAAAACAGCTGATAACCTTTTTACTAGTGAAAGCCTCAACTAGAATTTTACTGTTAAAGTCAACCTTCAAAAGAATGAAATGACCATATTTACACAATCTATCAACAATAACCATGTGAGGATAGCAGACGACTGATGAAATCCACAACAATATCATTCCAAATTTATTGAGAAATGGCAAAGGTTGCAGAATGTCTGGTGGCAATGTGTGATCAACTTTGGCTTGCTGACAAACACTGTATTGTTTCACAAAAACTTCTAATATCATGCTGCATCTTGGGCCAGTAGAATGAGCCAAATCCTTGCTACAGTTTTAGTTACACCAGCATGGCCACCCATTTTTGAAGCATCACATTATTGCATAATGTGAGTCATCAGAGAAGGGTTGTAAGGAATCATAGGTCTACCCTTCCAAAAAATAACCCATCTTTAATTTTGAATAACAAACTTATGATCCAACCAATAATTCCTGAGTTTGAATAAAGCCTCGGAAGTAGCATAAAATTCTCTAGTATATGCAAACTATGGGAAAAAAAGGCTATAGGATGGTGGTTTTGATTCGACACAGCTCGAATACCCAAACCGGAAGCATCAACCTCCAATATGAGTGGCTCATTAAAATTATGGAATAGTTAGGACAGGTCTAGATGTCATAGCCTTTTTAAGGTGTATGAAATTTGTGGTAGCATAGTTAGTCCGATAAAAAGAATCCTTTGCCAACAGATCAATCAAGGGAGCAGCTACATTAGCGTAATGTTTAACGAAACTTCGCTAGTAACCTATCTCCACAGCAACACAAGAAATTGTGACCCAAATAATTAATTTCCTAAACACCAAAAGCATTTAGAGAATTAGCAAACATTTGATGTTGTTGTAAGAGGGCCAAAGTCCGAAACAACGTCCAACTGCTATAAATGATCTTTCCATGTAAGAGTGTAGATTGATATATAATCGGTTCTTGCAAGACCGGTTAGTCCTATGATCATCTAATCTTCGGTCGGACTGCTTCCAAGTTTTTAGTGTAGCTTTCTCCTATATAATGGTCCAAGTGTTAAAGGGTGAATAGGATCAGAGTAAGAGTAAGGATACCCTATCCTATTTATAGTGGTTCTAGATGGGCATTTGGGTGGTTAGACTGGAGGCCTAATTAGTTAAGGGTCTTTTTTGTGTTTTGTCTCGCGTGTCCATAATTATCACTACGTGTCTGTTTGTCAATGTCACATGTTCTAAAAAGAATTATAAGTGTTGACCGAGATATCGAGATCTCGGTCGCTTCATGAGTTGGTCCTTTCTCAAGCGTGGCTGGATTGTACTTGGTTGGCTTACAAGGTTGTGACATCTCAATTATGACCGAGATATTATTAGCCGATGAGATTTGTTACGCAATTGTGGATTGGATAAGTCAGTCGGTCGGCCCTATAGTACATAATCAAATAACACCAAGACAAACTTTCTCAATGATCCCTTAAAATTATCATTTATTAAGCAATGGAAAGTGGCATATCATTAGTTAACTCAAATGACATTCATAATGTCTGCAGTGTGTTCTAAAGGTAGGCAACCTATTATCGATACAACAAGATTTGATGATATCCGAATCTTACATCCAATTTTGAGAAGATAGTTGCACCATACAATTAAACAATTATCTCATCCACTCTAGGAATGAGAAAACAATCCTTGATAATAATGGCATTAAGAGTTTTACAATCAATGCAAGCCCACAAAGAACCACCCTTCTTTTCAACCAAGATAATAGAGAAATAGAATGGAGTCTTACTAGGTGGAATAATTCTTTCTTGTAATATACCAGTCACCAATTTCAAAATTTTCTCCTTCTGCAAAGGGGATACCTGTAAGGTTTAACCTTAATAGGTTATCAACCTTCAACCAATGGTATGGAATGATCAGGTGTTCTAGGGAGTGGTACACTTGAAAGGATACTAAACACTAAACTATAATTAAGAAGTAAGAAAGTAAATTGGTTTCATATCTAGTAGAAATTCCAATGATGAAAACTAATGATAACTCTCCAAGCAAATGCATGCTAAAAATTTTGGCAATTGAATCATTATGTTGTTGGGGTGACATTAATTGTCCTATGATGAATATCAATTGATGTTTAGAAACAGTTACATCCTGATTATTAGATATAGTTTTTACTGTCCTATGACGAATATCAATTGATTGATGTTTAGTTATACTCTTAAGTAGAAAGACTTATATCCTAATTATTAAATATAGTTTTCATGGTAATGATAAACGATCAATCCAATAATTAATATTAAAACCAAGATCATGAGTTCAATTTTAAAAATTAATATTAAAACTAAGATCATGAATTCAATTTTAAAAATAAGATTGGATCCAACAATTAATATTAGAACCAAAGTTATAAGATCTATTTTCAATAAAATAATTATAAAAAAATTATTACATATGACATTTATTATCCCTAATAGAAGGAGGTGAGTCAAGCGTCACAACTAAGTAACAATCGGAACAAGTTGAGCATTGGACAATTGTAAGGTGAAAGTCCAAATTGAGATTCTAACGTGCCAGTAAGGTTAGCATACCGGTCAAATGTTGTAGCATCTGAAACCATGTAACCACTTCTTTATAAAAAATAATGGTAACTATATCAACTTGCCCTACATCGGGAATGTTATGGTAATAGAAGAACTTCTCAACTTTAAAAATCCACTCAAGAACTGGGGTGTAACCAACAAAATGAGGAAAACCAAGTGGAATATCCTTGACACGAAGCCACCACGTGGCTAAGAGTGATTTGAATCAATAAATCCAACAGCTTTTGAAGTTGATCAATACGCACTTACACGTAATCTACACTTGATTAGTATTATTAGGCTGCTCGTTATCCTGTCCCTCTAATAAATTCATCAATCGACAAAACTCCTAACTTTGAGATTATACTTCGTTTTATAAATCCCCTACTCTAGTATTCTCAGTGATGGGGTTAAGTGAAAACACCAATGAAAACAGTAGTTCGTTTTTTACCTTTTTCCTTAAGAACAAAGATCTTAGATGGTGATATAGTGGTATTTCCGATGCAACGCAAACACAAGATTGCGAAATCTTATGCCAAAAATAAAGATCCATCTTTAGAAAAGTAATGCATTTGAATCTCCACGATACAAAACTATCAACGTCCAATCATAATAGTAAGGCATTTACTATATAATTTTACAATAAATTCAAGAAAAACATCTTCAAGTTATAAGAAATATGGAACGCCTGTCCTGGGGCCTCTCATCTGGTTGTTCTCCTCTGTTTCAGTAAAAAATTTAACTTCTCTCTCCTGTTTCAACAAAAACAAAATGTAAGTCTATAAACAAAATGCTGTAAGTAAGATCACAGCCACGAAATCCAAGCATCCTAACAAATTTTTCAACACTCAAAATCAGGCATGCTGCAAATTTGTTTGTGATTTCTATACAAATCATATTTTACCCATCAATATTTCAATTTGTTTGTGATTTCTATACAAATCATATTCCAGTCACCAAGCTATTTCATCCAATCTTCTCTCATTTCTATACAAATCATATTTTACCCATCAATAAATTCGTCATTCTTTTATTTGATGGTATTGTAACACAATTTCTCAATTTAAGGTTCGTTAGTGTTTGTGAATTTATATTTCAAGCATTCATCTATGCCAAAATTTGAACAACATGTACAACAAAATATATAAAACTTCATATTTAGTAATTTTCCGATATAAATACTTTACAGAATTTTATATTCATTAATATTTTAATAATGTTCATGATCGTGAATAAATATTTTATAGGATTTTAGTTTGTTTTAAGTATAAACCCACTCACTACTTGCCTGTTTACTCCGTGTAAAAAAATCCAGGCACAAGCACAACAACTCCAAGGTTTATGCGAGTAAATTTTTTATAGAAAAAAGGGACAATAAACTTCAATCCATAACCAGGAGAAGCACTAATACTGCTAAGAAAGAAACAGCTTTCAGTTGCCACCATCATGTATTCATATTTCAGACTCAGAAAGCAGCAGCTTAAAGGATAGAACCCCTATTGCCTTTTCTTACTTAATGACCTCCATCTTACTATCCAAATACAAGATAATATAAAAACCACTACTATGGATCCAGAGTGCAGTTCTCTAATTCTATCCGTACTTGATAAATACCAACTAACAATCATTTAACATTATTGTCTTTTGGCACATCATCTGTGACTGACCACATCATACACGCATCAGTATTCAAACTGTATTAGACTCACCGGTTTATCCCTCAATAAGTCATTCTCTGTGCTGAATAGCACCATTCAAATATTGAGAGAAAAAAGTCCCCCACTAGTAAGAAGAAACGTATCATCCTCCATCTCTCAAATCTTAAGTTCTTTAATATGAAGGGCAAACAAAAATGAATCCTAATATTTGACTTATTAAGGAAAGAGGTGGTGGTTTAAAAGTTCTTCCTTGATACAAAATAAGCTATAAAACAAAAGCCCCAAAGACATCATAAGGCAGAATGATGCAGTAACTAGATAATCCGGAAAACATTTAATAAAACAAGTTTCAGTTGACTCACCATATTTTCATTGAAACTAAGAATAGAAGCTACATTTCCACAGCGGTAACAGTAATTAGGTGCAGACCATACCTGCAAAATTAAAACGAATTACTCTATTGATCTCATAAGGCTCAGCTAAAACTGTAGTTTATATTTTTATTCGAAAGTTAAATTGATAGGAACTTGGGTATTATGGGACGTTTAAGTCCCATATCGAGTAGTATGGGATGGTTGGTGGAACGCTATATTTTCATCCAAGTTTCTCATATCCTTCAATGTGAGACAAACCCTTGATCAAGGCATTGGCACTGCCCATCCCAATAGTTAATTAAAAGAATGAAAAATCTTAAATTTTCAAAAGAAATAGATACGTACAGTCACAAGGCCTTTATCCTGGAACATATACTTGAGACCTTCTTGAACAAGTTGGTGTGCTCGACAAACAAGATCAAGATTGTTTATGTGATTGAACTGCAAGAAAATAATGCCCTTGTAAAATTCACACATAATGTTCAATACTTCAATTCAATAAGCAATTCACTATTGAATTACATTACCTCAGAAGTGACCCGGGATCCAAAAAGCCAACCAGCTCCACGGGGACTGACTGCCCATGTTTCAATATCTTCTGGATCACTCCACATCAGATCACAAAATGGCCCCTCATGAGGAATTTCACAATTCCTTTCAATGACCCTTATCTGTCAAATGGATATTAATTGTTACATTTCAAACCAATCTATCTATCTATCTATATCTATATCTATCTAGACACACACACACACACACACATAAAGATTCACCTATAAAAGGCAACACAAATTCAGTTAAACAAATACATGGTTGTCAAACTCACAAGTCAACCTGTCAACTAGGCCAATAACGTTGCTACCCAAGGAATACTGAGTTGAAGTGGATGATATGGAAATGTGGTGAGTAGACCTGAGAGGAATTGGGTAGAGACCCATAAACTTGTACATCCATGGGCATTTGTTTCCTGCCTTCACTGTTTGGTTAATTTGGAGGTGCTGTACTCTTTGTTGATCGGTTAGTTAGTTTATGATACTCCGTGCTTCACAATTGATTGGCTGGTTGTGTTGAGTGGTAATGTAGTTGATTTGTTCATTGCTAATGTTGAATACTGACTATGGACATGGCATTAAAATCTATTTGTATACTACAATGGGTTATAGGGTTTTAAATATTTTCTTCTATTGAGTGACCACAAGTTAGTGTAGACTGTTGAGTTTGACAACCTTGAAAATAATAGAAATGAACACAACAATCTATGAAATGCCTGTTTATTATAATGCTGAAAAAGCAACTTCAAGAATTTAGACAACTATTCATCAAGAATTATTTTTCAGTACTGTTAAACATTAAACTCAACAAATACGCCAAAATGAAATAAGAAAGACCACAGTATTTCTAATTCAAACAAAAATAGATCACATTATTAATTGATTAGTAAAAAAAAGAGTAGGGAAAAGGGAAAATCCAACTTGATAAAGAATTACTAATTTGTTCAAATAGTGATATTTTAGTTTCAGAATAAGCTGGGAAGCATGAGGCATAGCTAACTTCAAAGTTTAAATCCATTTTGATCCCCATAGTTTTGCCAATGTGTAATTTTGATTCCTATAATAATTTAATAGAATATTTGGTCCTCTAAGTTTTCAAAATTGAGCAATTTTAGTTCAACATAATATATCATCTAAGTACTAAAAAAAACTGTAACATATCTTCTGAGGTAAAAATACTAAAGCTTATACTTAAATATTGTTATTATCATTTTACATAAATAAGTAACTAATATTGTTATCATTGACGGACATGTCAACATTCTCTGTTAGAAATTGAAAAACATATTACATTAGCAGTGGACTAGAATTGCTTAATTCTATAAAACTAAAGAACCAAATGTACAATAAACTTTTATAGGCATCAAAATTGCACATTCACAAAATGGTAAGGACCAAAATTTTGACTTAAGCATAATCTAAATTGATACTTCACACTGTGAAACAAGTCAAGAGGTAATTTACAAGAACTTCATAACACATGCATCATCCCTAAATATGATGTATCCAAACACAGAAAATGTGAGGATAGGCATACTCACATAAACAATGTAACAAATTCGAATGAACCTTAAACTAAGACAATATTGAGGTTGACCAGCAACTAAAAGTGAAGGTTAGAGAGACAACCTGGTCAATTGTTCGAATGTCTGGAGAAAGGCCACCATGAACACAAAGCACCTGAGTAAACCAAAGCCAAAAAAAAGACTTATTCTTTTTTCAAACAGAATTTGCAATAAAAAGCCTGGAGCACTGCCTACATGTGCATTTGGAAAATAGAAGGACTAATGGAGAGAGTAAAAAGTGATTTACAGTTCCATCTATAATTGCGGAAAGTGTAAGATAGTCAAAAACATCTGTACAATATCGCCAAGCATTAGCATTCCCATACTTCCTCTGGCATTCATCATAAAATCCATAGACCTAGTAAAACATAAAATTACAAAATTAACATAAAATGGCATGACAGAATTCAACATCTCTGATTTCGAAACTTAGAACTTCCACAACTCACACATAAACAGAAATTCATAAATTTTAACATTTTTAACTACAGAATAAGCTAAAAGGAAAAACTAGGGAGATAGCTCCTAAGTCCCTACACCACTTGATGAATTATACAATCACTGGAATCCTAATCCTTTTAACAGAACAAAATATCGCAATTTTATCATAGTTACATATCCCATCCAACTATGGAACCTAATTGCATAAGGTAGATATATATATATAACATAAGACAATCCAGTACAATAGGCTCCCACCTAATGGGGTCAGAGAAGGGTATATGTATGCAGGCCTACCAAGATTTGAACCCATGATGTCCAAATCAAAGGTTTAACAGTGTGCCAAGGTCAATCAAAAGGCAGATACAAGTCAAAATATATTGAATAAACAAAACACCATTATACATTGGTTCTAGAAAATGTTTTCTATTTTAATTTTCTATTAAAGATGTCAGGTTTATACACTTTTAATAAATTATAATTTTGAATGAAGTTAAAAAAAAAAATAGAATAAAGAGAATATATCTTATTTTTGTTAATAAATAATTCATAATTAGAAAATTTGAATTATTTGTACATGTATCCTTAATATATTATGTTCAAAGACTAAAACTAAATTCTTGATAATTCCTATAATAATCTAACTTGAACTAGACATTATTCTAACATCAATGACCGATACATACTTCTTGCTATCCAAATGCAATGAAAATACATGTCACCCTGCAATATCAAAGGCAATTAGTGACTAAGTCTAAAAGGGTGAAATTAACAATAGTGATCACCGATCCAAATCAGGTAACCAGTGAACAAAAACCACAAAGGCTAACTAGCATAGTTCAAATTTTATGCAGAAATCAGATTTCCACTTCACTTATTCAATCCCAAACCCCAATCCATGGAAAATTAGATTCTGTTTGTATTCAAACCTAAGCAATCATCTCCTAACTTCCATTGCAATTTTGGGAAAATCCTATTGGTAGACTATTCTGGAAAACTATTTCTTCTTAAGAAATTTCAAGAGAATCCAATTTAAAATTGCTAAGGATGACATGAAATGACGTCGTGCATAATCACATAACAACCACTGCCTAAGGTTAGAATTGACATAAGCTACAATGAGACGGAGAAGAAAACTTCAACAGCCCTCCGATTTTGTACCACTGTTTACTGAAAATAAAATCCAACAAGTCTAGAGAGTTATGTATATCATTGTTCAGGTAACATGATAACATCAATGAACTAATCAAATAATCATATAGAAAATCCCTAGTAAGATTCAGATTAGTATGTTAGAGTGCGATGGAGCAAAATCCTACTCTTTCGGATAATCTGTTTTCCTACTGCTTGCTTAGAATAATTCATGGCAGATACAACTAGACAAGCTTGTGATAGAATACAAACATACCTGTGTTAGTTGTCTACTTTCATGGTTTCCACGTAGAAGGGTAATATTAGCTGGGTATCTATGAAGTTAAACAAAAATAAAAGATGCATAAATAAAAAAGAAACGAATTTATATAATCACAATAATTCTAATTCTAGTTTCTAAAATTTGAGATCCAAACATGTTCACTAAATTACTACCATAATCTTCTTAAACATAAAGATAGCATATCCGAAAGCCAAGTGACGTGAACAAGTTAAGGCAGATGCAAGCATACATGGAAACAACATACCTAGCTTTTAGAAGTAAAAGGATGGTGAATACTTCAAGACTATTGTAACCCCGATCAACAAAGTCCCCCTGCCACACATTTAGGGAAGATATAGCACTTAAGAAAGGATATGTTGTAAAAATGGGTATCCAGTTCCAAAAGAGAATCGTACTGGTACATAAATAAATACATACATACATACCATAAAAATGTAATTTGTCTCTGGCACATGACCCCCGGTCTGGAAAAGTTTCATCAGATCATGAAACTGACCGTGAATATCACCACAAACCGTCACTGGACTATTGACAGGCTGCACATTTGACTCTTCAATAAGGATCTCTTTAACCTGACATGTCAATAGTCACTCGTCAGTTAAATTTAAAACTTAAACTGAAAACTAAAGCTGCAACAAGGCACATAGCACCAGAGTTACACAAAGAATATAGTAATAGTAGTGCACATAAAACAGAAGCAGAGCACAAATCGGGGGACAGACAGCGCCTGCCCTAAAGATCGTCTACGATGCAAATTGGGTCTTCCGTTGTGAAAAAATAGGTTATGAATAGAGGAAAAGAGCAGATGATTGATGCAATTGATTTGAAGATTTGACAGAGTTTGGGCAGCAATTGAAAGAGAAACCCTAAAAGTTGAAAGAGTGTGTGTACGTACATATTCGCAAAGAAGTTGAAGCTCGTCCTCAAGAAGGTGCTGCCCATCCTTCACCTTGGAGATCCACTGGTCCAAATCCATTTCACACTTCAGGCCTCCTCCTTCCGCTGCCAAACACAACTCAAACACACTGCTCCTACCCTTCCCACCGGTCAACAATAAACAATTTTTTAGGATCTTAATTTTTTTTTCCCCTATTTCCTAAACCAAATCAAATCCTCTCACCAATAACCAATTGTTGTTGTTATTATTACACAGAAAAAACATGTCTAAGAAATATGATTTATTAAAAATATTATCTCTAAAATATAAATTTTCCTTTGTTAATTATTTTATTTTTGTGATTTGAACTTTAAATTTCGAACGTAGCTGGAAAACGATTTCATATTTATAGCAAATTGAATTATCATTTAGGTTCAATGCTTAGAATTTAGGTTTCGATCACAAGTTTTTTTTTATATTGTTTTTCTTAAAGTAATAATTCTTACCAAATAATTAGGAGATTAATAAAAAATTTAAAATTGAATCATTAAGAAATTAATAATTTTATCGACTCTATAAAATGGTAGATGAAAATGTTTATATGAAGATAATTTAAGCTAAAAAACTATATATTGATGAAATTAACCATATTACATTTGTTACTTTGATTAGCTTATTTTTATATTGTTCGTAAAACTTTCCTTTACCAAAACAAAATTGGAATTAGACATCTATGTATGTGAATATCATCTAATTATATATGCATGGACATATAGATAAACATATATGTATATATATATAATATAAAAAAATATAAAATTATAATAGTATAGTATCACCAAAATCTATGTGAAATTGACAGTCCTACATTGATTGTATATGGTCAACAATATTATTATAAATTTTTTTGTCAAATTTTGTTAAGAAATAATAATAATAAATAATATTTTATTAATATATTTCAAAAGTAAAAACATTGAGTAAATTTTGATATATGCGAGTAGAGTATGAAATAATTTTAAACTAATATATAGTTTGAATACTTAATAAATAATTTTAAAACAATATAACAATTAAAATTTATTTTTATCTAGTAGTATGAAACTATTTCAACTATGTTGAGGCTAAGTAAATCACATTCTATAAATATTTCTTTTAGACTTTTTAATCCAACTTCGACAAAAAAATAAATTTGAAATATCTTTTAACTTTTTTGACATGTTTTTTTAAGAAAAATATTAGGATCCATCAATTTAAGAAGGTTCTGAAAATAATATCTATTATTGTACACGGAATTTGTAAAAAAGGATTAAAATAATACATAAAAAAAAATAACGACTAGAATAAACTAATTTAGAGGAAATGTCAAAGATAAGTGAAATAAAGATTTCTCACTTAAAAAAAATATTTGAAATAAAGATCCATGAAGAAAAACATTTGTATTCTTAAGACAATTTTAATAAATCAAATTGTTTTCATTAATCAAGTGTAATTTGTAAAAAAAATTCTTTTATTTATAGATGAGGATTTTGGTCATTTTTATTAAATGGTGATAATTACACTAATCTAAATACTAAACTAGTGATTACACTAATATAATAATTATACTAATATGAACATTAATATAATGACTAAATAGAACTAATAAAATAAGTTGTCTAGGTGGTTGTGTTGTTGGACAAAAATAACATGTGTCCTGAAACCTGTGAAGATAGTTACAAAGTTCACATGATGAGCTAATTAGGTTTATGCATGTGCTTAAATGTTTTAGTCATAAGTAATCATGAGTTAATTAGTCACATACATATGCATTTCTACTTCTTTTTCTTTATCTAAATTTTTAGAATATTCTAGAAACTTTAAGAACGTTATAGAAACTTCTAAAATTTTTCAAATTATTTTCTTCCTATTTTATTCTTTAAGATTTATAATACTTCCTCCTTATATTCTTCTTGTTTCTTCTAAACTCTTGTTATTTTTCCTTATACTTAATGTTCACTTGAGGTTCACATCATCCTTCCCATTTTGAAGAAAAATTGACACTAATTTCACATCTACCATACTTATAAGAAACAATTAACAATCCTCTAAGATCAAAGTCGTAAATAATTTTTACTAAGTTACTTGGAATATCATATTCATATTTGAAATCCATGTTGGAATCATCTAAGCCTAAGAAATGCATTTTCCTTTTATTTTTATTTGTTTTTGAAGCATGCATAAGATGGTGATAGATTCATGTCTTTCTATATGTGTTATTTGAGAATGCATTAAGTCACATAATTTTGTATGGAAACTAAACAATGTTCAAGTGACAAAGATTTTTTCTCTTGAGTAATATATTTTTCTTGAAGTTCATTGATTCCTTGTATTAGCCTGACCATGAAAGATCAAGGATTCCATGAGGTACTTTGATTCCCTCTTTTGGTAGGTCCATCTCTATACCCTTGCTTATCTTCATGTCTAAGGAAAAAGGAACAATAGTGGAAGCCAAATCTAAATAGCTAGTAATTGGTAAATCTATTGTCTTATTGTTAAAACGTTCTTTGGTGAGGTGAAAATTGTAGGAATAGCTAGTAACATAAGGAAACTTTAATGGGGCCAAGACTTAATTTGCAATAGAAAGAACCAATCAAGCATATCACCTAACACAAAAACGAAAAGCACAACAGAACAAGTTTTTATAGTGATGTCCTTTTATATTATTAATATTATTTTTATTCAACATGTTACATATTAGACTATTAAAACATATATCGTCTACTAGGTAATTCTAGGTAATTCTGAAAAAGAAATACTTTTGTCTTATATCAGTATTAATCAAATTGATCCTTAAAATAGTTGATTAGTTGAATTTTAGTATAGAAAAGCTTTTACCAGAAGTAGCATGAATAGAAATAGACATTCATATTGGATAATTTAGATGGAGTATAAGGATTTATTTATTGAAATAGTACTAAAAGCTGGCATAAAGTAATGAAATAATGAACCGAAGACTAAATTGAAATCTTCTGCCCAAACTTTCACACATTCATCTAATGATTACCATAACATAGTAAAGAATCATCCATTACAGATAAATGATGAAAGTAGTTATTCATTGTTATTTATATTCACGAAAACTTTGTATTAAGTGTTATAGTGAACTAAGGGTTCCAATTAAAATAGGTGACCAATCTTATTGTAATTCGTCTAACGAACTATTTTAACTACATAAGTTATCATCCACTAAAAAGAAATAACATTTGAAGTATCAGACCATAGTTAACTTTGTTTACATAAGCTTGCAATAAGTTTTTAAGGATAATAACTTCCATTAAGTTCAAACATGTTTACATAAATATTTTATATCAACTCTATATTACATGAGAGTCTACGTATTAAAGTCTCACATCTACTCTTTATATTATACAAATTTCTTTCTTACGCTAATTATACAATATCTCTCTCTAATAATATTTTACATCACAATGTTGGTGGAAATAAATTAACCAAGGGATTACTATATACTGCTGGTGGCAAGAAGAAAGTCACCACTGTCGGTCCATCCAAAACTAAATGGACATTTAGACCTGTGAGAAAGTTAATGTAGAGTGGGCAAGTCCTTGAAAAGCAATAGAATTCTACACCACGTTAGTACTCCATCCATTCTCAGATAAGTGAATAAAAATATCAATAGGAATTTGGGAAGTTTGGGCATCCATCAATTTCTTATAATTATAACTATATGTATGATAAATAAAAGAAATGAGAAAATTAAAATATATGTTAGCACCAATGGGCTACTGTGATAATTTGATGAAGCCAACCAAGTGAAGATGTTCAAGACCTTATGAGCATATGTGGAATGCATAAAGATTTCATGAAGATTGAAGACTTGGTCTAGAACTTAGGAGTGTGTGTTGTGGGGTAAGTTTGAGGTCTAATCAGTGATGCATGCAATCTTAATCAATGATAAGCTCCACAAGTATTTTCTGTATTAACAAAAGTTTTGAGAAATCATTAAAATCAAACTTGCGTTTTGAACAACTGTTTTAACTAATTGGAGAAAAACAGTCGACCATTTGAGAAATCAATCGACTGAATTTTAAATGACAGTTGTCTATAAATAACTGACGCGAAATTTTGAAAGATACGAAAAATCATTCTAAACATTTTCTGAGCAAGAACATTTGAGATTTCAAAGAGAGCAAAAGCGCCCTTAAGTCTAGTGATCAAAGATCAATCAACTTTTTCATCAAAGAACTGTTTTCTTGAACTGCTACTGGAGCTTTGATTTGACTGAGACAGTTTCTTCACTGATTTGATCATCAGACTAAGCCTTCTATACCCTTTCTTTATTACTTTTGTAATC
>Ga0099825_1001791_pt1 | contig 27909 bp, 14 predicted proteins | sample SiratroredBW_FD_76838 | JGI IMG/M metagenome (GOLD analysis project Ga0099825, IMG submission 76838) | Root nodule microbial communities of legume samples collected from California, USA - Siratro red BW | ecosystem: Host-associated > Plants > Roots > Nodule | place: USA: California | collected...
AAAGAAAAAAAAAAAAAAAAAATTTTAAAAAAAAAAAAAAAAAAAAAAAAAAAAAAAAAAAAAAAAGCAGGGTGAAGGGCACAAAAGTTTTATTTGTGCTTTTTGGGTGGTGATGTACCCACAACCCTAACTAGCTAGTAACTCATAGTCAATAACACCTTCATCAGGAATTGAGCTAGCGTGAGAGTGGAGGTGGGTTGGTCAGCACTCAACTTTTTTACCAGGAAAACGATGGCACTTCAAACTCATCATCCCTTACGGCTCCTTCAATTATATTCATATGGTGACAGTTGTAAGGGAAAAATGAAACAAAAAAGAAAAAAATGGTTATCCCAAACCCTAGATGGCCCATCAAAAGGAGACTAGGTGTCTACCAGGTCTATAATGAGAGGGTGTTCTTTTTTTATGAAGATCAAGTAATCAAGACCTTGCAAATTTGTGCGTCTACTGATTTTTTCAGCGTACCGTAGCTAAAATTTTAAGTCGAAAGTTTGTTATTAACAGGGACATCACAGAATTATTTATGTTGGTCTCTGTAGATATTATTTTGTTTGAAATGATATTTTGATATCGCTTTTAAATTAATTCTCATTTGATACCGTGACAAAAGAAAATATTTTAATAAATTATAAGATTTATATAATTATAAGTTTTTTTAAAATATATGATAGTCATATTTAAGTGGTATTTTCTAATTTAATATATGGTTTATTGATAAGTATTTAATTTGTCTGAGTGGAAATATTTTTAAAAAATTATGAAACTTTTTTAAAATGTGTGACATTCACGTCCAGATAGTTTTCTTTATTTTAGTATGTGGTTTGTTAAGAAAATTTTTTGAACTCATATTATAAATATAAAAAGTATGAATCTCATATGTTCATGTTATTCTCGTTTTGAAAAAAATATAATCTAGGTGATTTTTCTGTTTTGATATGTAATTTATCGATAAGTAATTTGAAATTCCTCTAATACATATGAAAAATAAAAATCTCGTATATTCATATTTCCTCTCATTTTGAAAAATATAGTTATGATATTATGAAAAATAAGAACATTAAAGTAATTTCTTTTGTTTTGATACGTGGTCTATTAATAAATATTTTTAAAACTCAAATAAAAAATGAAAGTATATATAAATATAATACTGGTAAGTAAATAAAAATTTATTTTTTTTATCATATAACAGTATCACATGAATATAATAACACTTAAAAAATGTCAAAATATCATAGTCTTATTTTTTTTAATATACATATATTCACTTCTTATTAATAATAATATTAAAATACATAATTTTAGTTTCCAATGTAGTTGCTTTATATATTTTTACTTTCCCGTGTATATAAAAATGTTAGATGTTTAAAACTTAACCTTTCCTAATCCTTTGTTCAAATAATTGTATATTAGAAAAACATTATTTTCACACCTGTTCACGACGTGAAACATTCAGATTTTATTAATATATATGTTAATAAAATAATAGTATAAAATGGTATTAAATGGGTATGAATGGTGAATAGGGAATAGTGGTGTTAAAATAACACCACTCTTTGTACATAATTCTATAAGAAGTAAAAGGTTATTTATATATTTATGAAATCTAAATGCTCTAAAAACAAAACAAAAATAGTATTGATATCCTACTCATGTCAAAAATCAATACTTATCTACAAAATGTTTAGATTTTTTCAGACAACTTAACTTGGGGTAGTTGTACATGATTATAGTGTATTGTTATGCATGAAGTGAAGTGATTCTTTTAAATTTATTAAAATTGATCAATTTTAAAAAGATTATAAAATTAAGATATTCTTTGGATTATAGCTCTACAATTAAAAGTTTGTAGTTAGCTCTTTTTATGTTATTGTTAGTTATTGAGGTAATATAGTAAACAGTGTATTGAATATACCATCATATATATATATATATATATTGTTATTCAAATTATTATTTATTATAATTGGTTTCCTTTAATTAATAATGTTTTACATTGTTATTCATAATGTTGTGATCAATATTTATTATTCTTCCTCTCGTGTTTACTTTTGAAGTAGATATAGGTTTAATATGTTGATTGGAATAGATTGACTCATTTAGTCACATAATATAAGTGCATCAAATAGGATTTTATAATTAATGTAGTGTTATGAATTAACCTATATCATCTCCACAAGCAAGGAACATTGTTGAAGTTCAATCTCAGTTTCAAAATAAGGATTAAAATCTATGAAACTGTTAATATTCTTTTTAGTTAATTGTGTATGTATCATTGGATTCTAAGACTAATTATGACTATAAATAGTAACTATATGAATTCTTAAAGTTCAAATTCCAACTAGCTAATAAGAACTTATTTCCCGTATTCAATTAGCACCATGAATTCAATTCAAGAAAAACAATCTCATAATCCTAAATCTTAAATTTCATTTCAAAATGTACTTGAAAGAGTTTGATGGAACAAAGTCAATTACATCTAAAAGAACATTGAAATCTAAACATTTAGAACCATGAAAAATCAAATCTAAAAAAAAGAAACAAAAAGCAAATTCGAAAAATTTGACCTAAAAAATATAGAAAGTAGCAAAGAAAGTAATAAAGTGTAAAAAATTAAATTTCATGATTAGAAAGTAAAGAAATTCAATTGAAAAACTATAATAGAAATATAATTGAATTGAAATTGCAAAATGTAAAAGTACTTCAAATGTAGAAGAAGATTTGTAAAGAACTATGGGAAGTAAAGAGAAATCAAGAGTAAAGAACTATGTAAAAGTGCATATAAAATATGTTCCTCAAATATCCTTCTTTAAACTTTTACATTTCCAACTAAAATCTAGAATTACACACTATGCAAACAATAATAATGGATAAAGTGAGACTACAAATTATCCAAGATCAAGAATACGAGTCTTTTAACCATGTGTGAAAATTATAAAAAAAAACTTCCTATTTCACTAAAAACAACATACAAACTTTTAGCTAAATATACTAATTTATTAATTAGTTAACTTAAACAATCAAAATCAATCCAAACAAGATTTTATATAAAAATGTTAAAGCAAGTAGATTACAACTCTAATTCTAACAACTAAGCTAATAATCAAGATCTATCAAAAGTCATCAAATTGAAATTCTAAAAAGTTGAGGTCACTCAAACTCACTATGTGTTTATACTTCAATTATAACTTAAAAAGAGAAAACAGTCATAGATTTGATAAGATTCAAATTTGAAAAAGTCTTTTATTGGATTGTAATGAGACCAAAATAAAAGGAATGATATATACAAAGGATAAAAGGCTTAAAGAATCAATAATTTAGAAAAAAAATTGAGGAATGAATATTAAACAAGTGCAAAACCATGAATATTTTTTCTAAGTGTAATATACTGCACATTCTCAAAATTGGTGTGAAACACCATGATCTACAAAATACAAAACTAGACATAAGCTGAAAACGTTCTAAAACACATGTTAACATGAATTGCAACACAAATTCATAGAAATAAAATACTATATTTTTGGAGTTTTAATAGTCATAAAATCAAGAAATGTAAATATTTTTTTACATTGTTTACAATATGAACAAGAACACTAGGGATGACAATGTGGGTTGGCTCGACTTGTTTCGGTCTATCCCACATACAAGTTAGTTTTGTTGGATCACAAGTCTGTGGGACATCTCATATAAGCAAAATCTTTAAGAGAATATCTACATTCAAATGTTGTAATAAAAATTTATTTTAATGTTTGATATCTTTCTTATACCCTATGAGTCTATCATTAATAATAAAATTTAAATAACCTAAATAAACATAAGATTAACACCTATATCAAATAAATATGTAAAATTTAAATTTTTCATAACAATAAAATATAAAAAGAAATTATTTTCTAAGTTACTAAAAAAATTATAGTAATTAATCATCATCTTGTCTTTATTTCAAAAATATCATTATTATTGTTTCATTTTAATAACATTGAAATATAGTAGAATTTTTTGTTACCACAGGTTAACCTATTGCGGTCATCATTAGCTTGTAGGATTGAAATTATGTGAGATAGGTCTAAGTGGATCATAAAATAAAAATACTCATCCTATCTCATACTTTTTTAGCAGGTTGGTGGGTCGGCTCACATGGCCTGACTCACATTGTCATCCTTAAAGAACATTAATCCTTTCATATAACTCATAATTATATTTAATTTAGTTACTCTTTATAACAACACCATTTTTATGAATGCTCTAGTTTAATAAGCACATTAAATAATATTTTACAAATGCAATCTTTATTAACTTAGATTATATTGAGGAAGCATTAATGTTTAACCTCATTTCTAATTTTATAACTGAGTTTAGATATTTTACAAAATTTTGATATTTTAATATTTAGGATTAAATTTTACAAAATTAATTAATTATTACAATATTATTTTAGAATTAATGATTTAATTGGTTAATTTAATCAAAGTATATACCTCTTATAATCACCTAAATATAATGTGTTTTATGAAACTAAGATAATATATTAAAATCATCAAAATTAGATAAAAAAGAATAAACATGTCTTTAGTAAGGTAACTACTAGTTTATTTGTTTAGTTTATAAACTAGTATGACAAATATAAAAGTGAATAAGTAAGTAAGTTTTAGTTATTTAATTTTCTCTATTATTATCTCTTATATTTTAATATATATTTATTATTTTTAATTTATTTTCACATATTATACTTATTTTTATTTGTAGAAATAATTAATTATTACATTATCTCTTGTATTTATTAGAGTATTTTTTAAATTTTTATATATTTCAAATTAAAAAAACATTTAATATTATATATTGAAGTAATTAATATTTCATTAATGGTGTTTCGTGAAAGTTGCACATAATGAAAATATAAGCAAAAAATCTTTAACAATAATTTAGATCGAGCAATAAAAACTTTAAATTTTTAAAAATAAATAAAAATTAAATTTAACTAATACTAATAAAATTAAATAATTTAAATAAAATGATTTTCTAAATAATAAAAAAATATAAAAATTTTAAAAAATGAAAATTTATTAACTAAATTTATATAATAAAAGCTATATAATTGTGTTCTCTTATATTATTTTACATTTATAAGCTAATTTATCAACCAAATCTATCAAATACTTCTAATTTATTAAGTTAGTTCCTCAACTTAAAACTTACAAATATTAATTAAAAGTTAGCTTATCAATTGATTTTGCTTAAAAAACACAACCTATGACCATGTGACATTAGATTTATCTATGTTTTTTTTTTATATATATATAATATATGATGGATGATATATTCTCTTTCTTGAAAATGAGAATTCATATTAGAAAATAAAATTTAGTAATTTTAACTATTTATAATAAGAAATACAAATAAACTAAAATAGTAATATTTAAGTTTTTATTAATGTGGTTATTTTTTATTCTTATATAGCTTAGGAGAAGGAAACTGAATAAACAAATTCATATAAATTGCCCATTGAATTTTTGAGTACTAAAATAAGTTGAAAATAACACAAGGATGAAACGACCAAAATTATCATAATTTGCGGGAAAAGTTTGAGCAATACTTACCGACACGTGTGTGTAAAAAAGCCGTGTTGTAGAAAAAAAAAAGGCTTATTTTATTTTATCCAATTTGGACCTTCATTCATCATTTACTTCATAACAATCTCAGAATAATTATTTTTATTACAAAATATTCTTAGGAAATCTCATCACCAAAACTTTAACGTTAAATTATTAATTTTAAAAAATTAGAAATTTAATTTAAGTACAGTAGCAATAAATTATTGAATAAAATTATTAAATTTAATAATAACAAACATTTAAAAGCATATAATCTTTTAATTCATTAATAATATTATTTTTTTGTGAGTGATTGTGATTTTATCAGTTAATCATCTGATCTGGATTTAATTTTGAATATGTTTATTCCTTCATCTCCACGCATAGATTTCAACTTTTTTATGAGTTTTTTTGGTGTTGTCTGTAACTTTAAAATACATTAATTTTGATATATTAAATTATTATAATATATAACCAATGTATTTTAAAAACATAATAGAAAGATAACACAAAAAAAGAAAAAATTCAAATTTTAAATTGAATCAATGTCATGATTAAATAAATAAATAATATATAAAATTAAAATCTTTCTAAATACAAAAAAAGAAATAATTAGATAGAAAACATTTATGCTTTTGTTGATAACAAATCTACATGGAATCCGAGACTAAATTTAAAGTATCTAAATCTCGTTTTCCTTGAACTAAGAACTTAGTAATATTTTTCAAATTGAAATACTACAATACTTTATATATTCAGAGGGATAAAACTAATCCTTGAAACAAACACCTTTGTACATCGTTTCTTTATCCTACAATAAATTTGGTTTAAAGTTGTTTCAAGTACATTAGAAACAATAATTAATTTGGAAATAAATTAAAAAAAAACTGGTAACATTAGTGAATTAAATATCTTGAAAGCTTCATCTGGGAGAAAAACACTGCCTATATTTATTTAATGTTAGCTACTTTTATTATTCCTCGCAAGGAAACACGCGCAACAACCCACCGTTAAAGTATCTTTTTTTCATCCCAAAAATCAAGCACAACCATTCATCCTCGGCTTACTTTAGTTTGCTACAAATCCAACAATGAATTATTTTTGTATATCATTTTCCAAAGCTTGGAAATATTGTATTTAAAAATACATAAAGTGGAGTTAAACTAATATTTGTAAATTTTTTTAATTAAGTTTTAAATATTTCTTAAATTTAAATATTTTAAATTAATATTTAAACTAATATTTGTAATTTAATTTAATCGTGAATTATACGTTATTTTAAATTATTATTATTTTTTTCGTATGAAGACGTTAAATAATAACAATATAAAATAATAATCACCTTATAAAATTAGATGATAGAAACTTAATTGAAATTTTTTAACATTCAATAAAATAATTTTTTAACAACCAGGTGACTTTCTATCAAATATGTTTGAAAATTATTTATCTTTGAAATTGGTATTGTAAAGATATGACTGTCCATATTTTTTTTTATTCTTAAAATTCAGAATGTTATAAAATATCTGCTTCTTAATTTTAAGATAACACCATATTACATTAAATGAATTTCTTTTATAAAATTTAGATCTTAAATTTAAGATTGTTGTTAAAATATACGGATAAAAATGCTCTAAAACGTGTTTAGAGTACTCTACCTTGAGGGGGTTTAGGTTTAGGTTTAGCCTTAATCAGGATTAGTCGTAGTTTGTAGAGTTGCTTAGACAAACGCAACTTCATGCAAAGACCAACATGCTCCAAGGTCACATGCCCATCATCCTTTCATTTCACCATAGCATCCAACTCTCGCACGTGTGCTTCAGGGACCTACCTCGCACGTGTGCTTAAGGGACCTACCTCGCACGTGTGCTTAAGGGACCTACCCCTATCCACTTAAAATTAACTCTCACTCACGCCCTCCTTTCAATTTTGGCCACCAACTCCTCTCTATCCAAATACTATCCATATACCCATCAATCTTAAGGATCATTACTACATTTAAAATATTATTTATTTTTAAGGTTTCATATTTTCGTCATCATTTTGTACACATTTTCGTAAGTAAAAAAGAAAAATAATGTAAGTGCAAAACTGTTATGTCATTAGAGATTACTGACTCTTAATTGAGGTAACTAAGGAGACATATGTTCAAGGAAAAGAAATGAAAAGATTTGGTGATGTAATATTACATAAGAGTATCTATAAGAGACGATATAAAATATTTTATTTTCTAGGTCGATTATAAACATAAGTGATTGTAAGAAGTTTTATAGATATAACCGATATAATAAGTAATTACAATATTTATAAAATTATCATCACCTATATTTCAAGATTGATTTCTCCTAAATTAATGTATATTAATAGTAATTTGTATTTTTTTAATAGTATAATTTTAAAAACACTTATTCCTTTTCATTTTCTAAACAATATAAATATGTGTGAAATTTTATTGAATTAGCGGTAATCAAAGTACTATTACTGAGATTAATAGCTGGAATTGAAGGAAAAAACATATTATTATGTGTCCTAAACTATATTAATGTGTTTAATATAAACTATATTATTATGATGTAAGTTTAACAAAAGAGTTTTCAAAAATTTGTTGGCCTAAAAGTTATGCTACGTCACTCGGTAAAAAAAAAAAAAAAACACTTATAGACTAATTAACGTGAAAATATCAGAAATAAGGAAAACATAATTCAAAATCTTACAATTTTATAAGAATTAAAACAATTAGATTTAGTTACTCTAAAATGAGAAAAATACACTTTAAAGAATAAAATATGATAACAATCATTAATTTTTAATTAATAGTTTATATTATAATTAATTTTAAATTATCATATTATATTTTTAATCTTATCGTAATTATCAATCATTAATTATTTAAATAAAAAATATACTTATTTTCTACAAATTAAAAATAAAAATATAATGTAAAAATTATTATTATTATTATTATTAAGAAATTTAAAAATCAGCTAATTTATATTTATTTACGATTACAAAATCATTTTTTTAACAGAAATGAATGGTTTTATATGTGAGAGACCATTCAAAACAAGTTTTTTTTTCCTAAAAAAGTAATCACATTTTAGATTCTTTTTCAGTTTTTATTTATTTTAAAAAAAACTAAAACAAATGTACGGAAAACTTTTAAAAGTTATTATTTTAAGAAAACACTATAATAAATGACCTTTATTTCCTAAAGTATATATATCTTCTAACTTGAGGTAATCAAATAAATGCAAAACAATAATATCAAGGATTATAAAATGAAATGAAATAGATCATATATAGATCAAAACCAAGAAAAAACTAAGAAGATTAAAACAAGAACGATATATTAGGAATACAAATCTACTTAAGTTTCTATTAAACAATATATTAATATCATTAATTGTAGGTTTTATTGATTGTATTCGTAAAAATTGTATACTCGATAAATTAACGATAGTAGAGAAACGGATATATAAATGTTCAAAAATCTGTTAATTATATACACTATTATGATTAATTTGTATTTGCGTGGAGAAGGAAGAACAGTTAAATTATTTTCATTTTAATATTTAAACTTTAGTAAATTCTTTTTTTCCCATAGAAAAAAAATTACGGGAAGAAAAGATTTACTCTTTTCCATTAGCACAAATCTCAACAAGACTGAAAATACCATAAATTCAAGTTAATTAAAATTCAAACATAATATTTAACAATGGAGCTAATAAGTAGAATGACTAAAATTTTATTAAGTCAAGAAACCTTTCATGATGAATTATTGGCAATCCATAACTCAACAAAAGTTGATGTTTCTTTGTCTTGATATAAGAAAGAAAGCAAAGGGTACGTAAGACTTTTCCACTTTTACATCATGATATTCTTCCCACAATCAATTCATATTACATTTATAATGATATCGATGTGGGACTAATCGTATTAAGAGTCTCAAACTGTCCATTTTCACAAGTATTTTTGTGCTTCCTCGCATCCTTCACCATAAATTTAAACTTGTTTAACAGTTGAATAATTATTCATGGGTATATATTGATGTGCCTGCTCTAGTCCTTTTCGTTAGACTTTTAATTGCATCGTCAAGGGTATATATCTAAAGAACCAAAATAAAAAAAAAGGCAAAACAAGTATCTTTTTTTTCCATCTAAAACACCAATTTCAAATCTATATAAGCATCTGGATTTCAAAGATCCGATTTTAACCCAAACAGTGTGGCATGGAATGAACACAATCTTTGGTGGAAGAAACATTTATATTTTGTGCCAGTAGCTGTAGTTTTTTGCAAACAAAAGGGGGAGTAACATGCTTAATATCAATGAGTGTAATAATATAACACTGATGGCGATTTATCAAAGTTGATACCTCTATCATTCGTCTAATCTTGGCACAAGTACACATTAGTGCCAACACAAGTTAAGTCATTATCCCTTGTTGATGGACGACCATTCCCATGATGACAATGGCAAACAAACATACATATTAGGTACAACTCATTAGACACTGGTATTATTCTATACGAATGCACAGTGTTACTTGTGACATATTCTGATTTTCATTTTCTTTAGGGTTAGGATTAGAGAACAAAGGAGAGATATCCTTTTTAGTATGTATATATGTCTCTATCTCCTTGTCTGCTTCTAATTATAAAGGTCATATTTCTAGCTCTAGCATATATATTCTCGCTACATTGCCCTTTTCAGGATTCTTCGCAAAAGACACTGGGGTCCTTCTCACCGTCACAACTTATCTTACTTTCTTTATACTTCCCTACAACAGTTAAAATCCGAATTTCATTTCATATAACCAGAGAAAGTGATACATGTTCTTAGAGTGAAAATAAAAGGGAGAGAGAGAAGTGTAAAAGTCAGAAACTGTAAGAAGTGATAAAAATTTGGACAGAAAGAGGATTTCCTTTAGCAGTTTCGCGCTAGATTTTGTCATGAACTTAGGTTGTTACTCACTAATTATAGGGACAAATTTAGTTTGTAGATTCTCTGGGGTTGTTATGATTATAGAGGTGCATCTACTTAGGTACAAGACCTCTTTTCTAATAAAAGAAATAAATTTCTTCCACTTTCTGTTTTATTCATTTAGGGTTGGAGAATAATATAGCCTATATGAAGCCTAACAGAAGCTCCCAGATTTAGGGATCCAGAAAAATAAATTTGGAAAGCACAAATTTTTATGGTCTAGAATTATGATAGTCTCCACTACTTTCTTCATTTCCTAGTTCTGTTAACTTGTTTATTATAAATTAAAAAGTTATATGGTATGTAAAAAAGTGGATAGGGATCACAGATAATATTGTAGTCTGGAAGATATGATAATTTCAGTGTGAGATATAGTTCACTAAGCACTGAAGGAGACATGGGGTAACATTTAAGCTATGTCATTAATTGCAAGGTCCTGAAAAGAGATTAGGAAAGTGACAATGAGATTATATATATTTCGTTGTATAAATGTTCAGGTCCAGTATTTCAGAAATTTCCCTCACTCGCCCACCCTTTTGTCAATTTGTATATGGACTCTACAATGAGGGTGGATGAGTACACACATCAAAACAAATATGCATGCACCAAATCTAGGTTGGCATTGGTTTGACACGGACAAGAGGTCAATAGCTAGTAGTAAAGTGTAATAATCATTGCACAAAAAGTATACACATGGCAAAAGTGACACCTTGCAGTCCATGCTCATGTGGGTTCATGTGGACGCAACAGTGATGGTAGTAGCCAGCCAAAGCTGAACATTGAGTGGTGCCTGTGTATTCTACACCATTGAAGGTAACAAGAAAGAGATATGAATTAAAAGAGATAGAAGCTTGGAGACGTTTTGCTTCCTATCCAACTAAGGTAGGGGCTTGCCAGAATGTAGTTGGACAAACTCAACATCTTAATTGCTCATTTATGCCCTTGTTTACATTCTTTTCAATAAATAGAAAAGGAATTCAACACACACCTCAAACTTAAATTCACATCATTATCAGCCACTCATAGGGTACTAATAACAATGGTCACAGACTCTGCTCATTTTTATATTCCTATCCATTTGTCTGTGTGACGGTTTGAGTGAGTGAGGATGATACTACTGTCACTCTTCTACAGATGAAGCATGCCCCCACAAAAGTTGTAATTAATTGTATATGGTTAATGATGAGTATAAACTTAGACTTAATCTTCATCCAAGAATTCAGTTTATACACGTTTGTATGAATAGGTCAATTTTTTAAATAGATATTGGTATTTGTAGTAGAGACTAATGGACTATATAGTTTGGATAAAAAAAACAAAACAGTTGTTGATGATGATTCATAACTGTAATGAACTGTTTATTTGTGATATTTCACATGCAGTAACGAAAACACAATCCTGTTAGGTGTCAAAAGATATAAATTTCGACAAGACATTTGAAATTGTATTCACAGTATATATCATAGTATGACCCATATTGGAGGAGGTGAAGCGGATAATACATTGATTGATTGGAATGAATGAGTACAATTGTATGGTACAAGTAGAGAAGGGAAGAAAATGATGGGGTGTGGGTGGAAAAACATATGGTGGTACACTCGTGTGCGTGGCCTGATCTTGAAGCATAGATTGAGGGGCTCCAATGAAAGTACAGGAAATACAAAAATGCTTTTGAGCATTAAATCTGTCTAAGCAGCTGTAACAATTGTGAGAGTATGGAATTTATTCAGGTGAATGGAAATGAGTGTATATTGTGGAGTACGTAGCATGGTTTTGTGTATAGGATTTTGGTAGTAGAAAAGGGTGTTGAATATTTTAGTAGTAGATTGTGTTGGGACCAGAAAATGTTGAAGGGAGGAAGGAAAGGGTGAGAGTAAATGAATGGAAACAAAAGGCAGTGAAAGGTGAGAGAGAGAGGTGATGGTGTTTGTAGGGTGAACCACGGACATGAAGCGCATGGGGTGGTGTGGACTGGTGCCTCTTGGGACCAATAAGGGTGGCGGGACAACCACACTCAATGAAAATCATCAAAAAGATTAAAGGGATTGACCCACTAATTAACCTTCCCCGTTTACCAATTTCAAAATTCCTCTTCATTTCCCAATGTTCAAAAATAATCTATAATTCGTTATGGTTAGAAAATTAAAAAATTAAATACAATTTTTTATAGTTTAAAATAGCCAATATATAAGTTAAAAAAATAAATAAAAGAAGTGATATAAGAATTTCTAAAAAAATTAGTTTGTTTTAATTTTTGAAAAGATTAATTCTAAATTCTTTTACTCTTAAAAGTTTTTAGGGGAAACATACCCTACATAAATATAAAATGTTAATTTATTCGGCCTATAATATGTTTAAAACAGGTCAAATTAATTATTTTAAATTTATATATAGAGAGAGAGGGGAGAGAAGTAACTTCAAATTCATAAAATATCAATACTTCAGAATAAAGAAATAATTTTGAAACAAACTAATAGTACATGACATGGTGTGCAGGCCCAACTAGAGGAGGACTGTTTCTTCCTGCACCTCTTTCAAGTATTTCTTGAGACACGTTTAAATTTAAAATTTTTTTAAACTATCATTCATATTTTATCACAAAGATGATTATACCCTTACAAAACCTACTCCTCATTTTTTTTTTAAAAAAAAGTTTACTTCCGAAAAAGACAATTTTGGAAGTTATTTCCAAATCTAGAAATAGCTTCCAAAATTATCCATTCCAAAAATAGAGGTGTAACAAAAATGACTTTCGAAATTATCTATTTCGAAAACAAAAGTGTAATAAATACTACAAGAAAAAAATTATTTAAAGACCAATATTTAGCTACTAAATAAAATGGTTGCTAATTGTGATTAAAATAGTCACCAAATTAGATTTTGGTTGCTAAATAACTACAAAATAGAAATAATGATTGAATTTAGTGACCAATTAAGTCAAATAATTGGTATCTAACATTAGCTATCAAAGTTTTAGTAACTTATGCCATTAGGTTCTAAATTAGTCTATTTTGTAATTATTTAACAACCAAAATTTAATTTGATGACTATTTTAGTCACAATTAGTAACCATTTCATTTGGTAGCTAAAAATTGGTCTCTAAACAACCTTTTTCTTGTAGTGAAAAATGACTTTCGAAATAGACAATTTCGGAAGTTGTTTCTGGATCTAGAAATTAACTTCTAAAATTGCTTATTCCATAACAGGCTATTCCGGAACAAGCTGTTTCGAAAGTGATTTTATGCTTTTGAAACAATGCATTACGAAAGTGACTTTGAAAAATTAAAAATAGTTTCGAAACAGCTTGTTTCGAAACGTGAAAAATGACTTAAGGATTAACTTGTTCTATAAGCATAATATTAGTTTTGAAATAGATTATTCTGAAAAATTTTCCAAATTCTGGAGTAGACTGATCTGGAAATTTTTTATTTATTTTCAAAATCATACACCTCCATCTCTCACTGTTCCATGACACAAGAGTTTTTTAAATAGGATAATTTTGAAACTTTATAAAATTTGGAGGTGTCCAAAGAAATATTTGGAGGTGAAGGAAGAAGCAGTCCAACTAGAGGAGTGGTTCTTCCTCCACCTCCATGATCTCATGTTGTACCTCTATACTACTATTGAAATGACTAATTTACCCCTTCACTGTCAATATTGGAAATCACAATCTTGCATCTCTTCCTTCACAAATTTATTCTCACAGTGGCTGCACCTCTTCCTTCTCACAGATTCGCAAATTGCAACCTTACACTTCTTCCTTCACATATTTTGTTGAAAATGTTTCTGTTTGTTGATGTCCTAGTCCATAGAAGTTTGTTAATGTCGTGTTCATCAGGAATTTGTTAGTCATGGTTTACAGTAGTTGTTATGTTTTAGTAATAAATGTTTTAGTTAGTTTCCTAATTTCTAGCTATTAGTTGTTGGTCATTGGCTCTATATAACTAGTTTTGTAAGTCTTTAAGATTAAGCTTAAGCAATAAAAGTCTTTAGTCTGCTGTCAATTCTACTTCTTTAATAAGTCAGTAATAGTAGTACAAGATCCCAGGTTCAGAGAGTTAAACATGTGAGGTTTGAGTGAAACACTCAAGGGAGAGATTTGAGAATTTGCAGAAGCAAATGGCAGCAAAAAAATTTGTGCAACCTGCAATTCCTCGCTTTGATGGTTATTATGATCATTGGAGCATGTTGATAGAAAATTTTTTAAGATCAAAGGAGTATTGACAAGTGGTTTCTGAGGGTATTTTAGAACCAACACAAGACATAGTAGTGTCTGAAGCACAAAATACAGAGGCAGATGCAGCAAAATTGAAAGATCTCAAGGCAAAGAATTACCTTTTCCAAGCAATTGATCATTCTATCTTAGAAACTATTGTCTCTAAGGATACTTCTAAGCAGATATGTGATTCCATGAAGAAAAAATATCAGGGATCAACAAGGGCAAAGAGGCAACAACTTCAAGCTTTGCGTTCGGAGTTCGAAACACTTCAAATGAAATATGGAGAATCAGTCTTAGACTATTTTTCAAGAGTGATGACAATAATAAACAAGATGCGAATTCACAGTGACAAGATAGAGGAAGTTATAATTGTTGAAAAGATTCTTCGAACTATGGCACCAAAATTTAACTTTGTGATATGTCAATCAAATTACTTCGAATGTTTTCTTTATACCAGATTTGAAGACCAATTTACTAAGTATTGGTCAGTTTCAAGAGAAAGGGTATGAAGTTTCAATTAAAGGAGGAATATGTCGTATTCAGGATGAAAAATTGGGCATGATTGCTCAAGTCGAAATGTCCCTAAATCGATTGTTTCCACTTTATCTTCCTAAGCATGTCTCTTCCTGCTTCTTGACAAGATCAAAAGAGGTGGCTTGGCTTTGGCATTTTTGATATGCACATCTTAGCTTTGGAGGTTTGCAAACCCTACATCAGAAGAATATGGTGGAAGGTATTCCAAAATTTGACAACTCATCAAATGTGTGTGAGGATTGTGTTGTCAGTAAATAACTTTGTAATCCATTTTCTAAAGGAAATTCGTGGAGAGCAAATGAGGTTTTGGAGCTGGTACATTCTGATCTTTGTGGCCCAATTAATCCATCTTCAAATAGAGGTAAAAGATACATAATCACCTTCATTGATTATTATAGTGGAAAAACTTGGGCTTATTTCTTATAGGAAAAGTCTGAAGCTTTTGTACCATTTAAAAATTATACAGCACTTGTTGAAAAGGAAACTACAAGAGCAATAAAAGTTCTTCGAACAGATCGTGGTGGAGAATATAGCTCCCATGCATTTGTTTGATTTTGTGAGCTCCAAGGCATTAAAAGACAATTAACAGTTGCATACACACCACAACAAAAGAGAGTATGTGAAAGGAAAAATCGTACTATCATAAATATGGTGAGGAGTCTTTTGACAAGAAGTGGTGTTCCCAAAAGCTTTTGGCCTAAAGCAGTTAGTTGGAGCATTCATGTATTGAACAGATCTCCCACATTTGTTGTTCAAAATATAACCCCAGAGGAAGCTTTGAGCAAACACAAACCTTCCGTTGATCACTTCAAAATTTTTGGGTGCATTGCATATGCTCACGTTACAGATTAGAAAAGGAAGAAGCTAGATGACAAAAGAGAAAAGTGTATCTTTCTTGGTGTCAGTGATTATTCAAAAGCCTACAAGTTGTATAATCCTGTCACTAAGAAAGTTATAACGGGCCGTGATGTAATATTTGATTAAGTGAATTTTTGGACATGGGAAGGAGATATTTCTCAACAACAAATTCTAGTTGATTTTGATGCTGAAAATGAAGAACTGCAGTCTTTAGTGAATAGACAACATGTAGACAATGAGCAGCAACAACCAAATTCTCAAAATTCTCAAATTGATGAATCAGTAGATGAACAACCTCAACGAGTTAGAAGAAGGCCATCATGGATGGTTGATTATGAGGTATCTAAAATTGAGGATCCACTAACCCATTTTGCTATATTTTTAGAGTGTGATCCTGTATCTTTTGAAGAAGTAGTAACAGAGCCAATATGGGTTACAAAAATGGATAATGAAATTGTAGCCATTGAAAGAAACAATACTTGGGAGTTAATTGAACTTCCAAAGGGCCAAAAATCTATTGGAGTAAAGTGGGTTTACAAAACCAAGCTGAATGAGAAAGGGAAAGTTGATAAATTCAAAGCACGTCTGGTTGCAAAAGGATACAAGCAAGAATTTGGGATTGACTATACTGAAGTTTTTTCCTCAGTAACAACACATAACACAATTAGAATGGTGATTGATCTGGCAGCTCAAAATTCATGGCCAATCTTTCAGTTGGATGTCAAATAAGCTTTTCTACATGGTGATCTAAAAGAGCATGTATTCATTGATAAACCCTCTGGTTATGTTAAGGTTGGACATGAGTATAAAGTGTATAAATTGGAAAAGGCTTTGTATGGCTTGAAACAAGCTCCACGAGCTTGGTATGGTCGAATTAAAACTTATTTTTCAAAGGAAGGTTCTCATAAATGTCCTTATAAACATACACTTTTTATAAATTTGGAGAATGATGGGAGAGTACTCATAATTTGTCTTTATGTGGATGACTTAATTTACACTTGAAATGATGAAGTTATGTTTAGCACATTTAAGGAGTCCATGATGAATGAATTTGATATGAGTGATCTTGAAAAGATGTGTTATTTTCTTGGTATAGAAGTAAGTCAACGTGCAGGTGACATTTTTATTTCTCAAGAAAAATACATAGCAGAAGTCTTGGACAGGTTTCAAATGAAAAATTGCAACTCTGCAAGTACTCTAATGGATGCAAGAATGAAACTTGTCAGAAATCCTGATGGAAAGAGGGTTGATAGCACATTTTACAAACAGATCGTTGGCATAAGCGAAAATCAAGTGACTGACATTTTAACCAAACCATTAAAATTGTCTGTGTTTGAAAAGCTAAGAAGAATGCTTAACATCTACACTTTAAATTGATAATTTGAAAATTTTCAATTTAAAGGAGGGATTGTTGAAAATGTTTTTGTTTGTTGATGTCTTAGTCTATTTGTTAATTTCCTGTTCAACAAGAATTTGTTAGTAATGATTTACAGTAGTTATTATGTTTTAGCATTAAATGTTTTAGTTAGTTTCTTAATTTCTAGCTATTAGCTGTTGGGCTGTATATAATAAGCTAGTTATGGAAGTCTTTAAGATTAAGCTTAAACAATAAAAGTCTTTTAGTCTGCTCTCAATTCTACTTCTTATTAAGTCCGTAACATATTTGTTCCTCAGAGTGGTTGCACCTCATCCACGAAATGGAAATCGTGCACAACCTTCTTCCACTTACAATCACTACAACAACCACCAGCTCCAACTCCGTCACCTCCCTTCAACCGCCGCGTTCATCCGCCGTAATCCAGCCTTCAACCTTCGAGAATGGTTCAGCACCCATGCCCAAATACTACCAAATCGATCTCAGATTATATCATGGTTATTTTCGTCTTTGCGTCAAGGTCACTTTTGGAAATAAAGAAAGTATGGAGGTGCAGCACGAGATCATGGAGGTTCTGGCAGAAGCACTCCAACTAGAGAACATAAAGCCCCATTCTGGAGACAAAAATGTTAAAGGCCTGTATATGTTTAAACTATTGTCATTTTCTCTCTCTTTCTCTGTTCTATATTTGCTAATTCATCAACCCGTGTGATGTACGAAATTTTGGTTTAAAATATTATTTTATTTCTGTGTTAATTTGATTTAATAATTTTACAAAAATTTATTATGTAATTGATGATATAATATCTTTTAATAATTAATATATAAATGAGATTAATAGAGTGGAGGACAAATATAAGAAAATAATCCAATTATCCGAAAATTATGAAATTATTTATAGTGAACTATATAAAAGTAAAATAAATCATATTAAATAATAATGTTATATCATATTTGAAATATATAATACACACCAAAATTAAAAATATTTTTTTATCTCTTATAATAAAAATCGATTTTACTTATTAACACTTTGACTATAAAAATTGATTATATGTATTAAATAGTAATTTATTATTTTAATTAAATCATATTTTATTTTAATATTTAAATTTTAAATTATGTCTTATTTTTTAAAAAGATTATATATATACATATATGTATGAATGTGTGTATAGATAGACAGATAAATGTGTTTTATAGTGATAATTAAAAGAGCCATTTTATTGAAAATTAAATTTAATATCATATTATTATTTTACTATAACTGTTTTCATAAAAAACAATTTTTTTTTCAAAATAATATTTATTATTATTATTTTTAATACAGTAAATACATTATAGTATTTATCATACTTTGTATGGACAAACTAAAGCTCCAACAACTTTTAATTTATAAAAAAATATAAGCATATTTATGTGTATATATTAATTTTTAAAACAGTATGATATATATATATATATATATGGAAAAACCAACTCTCCAGTAACCCTTATTTTCTATATACAAAATATAAAAATATCTGTTAAACTGAAAATGATATAAGTAAAAAAAATATTTGTCAAAACTTTAAATATAATATGTCGTACTTATTGTATTACTAATATATTGTTATCCTTTTTATCAAAATCATATTAGTTTATTTATCAAAATCATATCATTTAATTTACCACAATCATATTAATGTATTTCTCAAAATAATATTATTTATTCAATAAATGAATTTCAATAAAATACCACTTCAACCATATTTTGGACAGAAAATAACTTATCAACAACTATTCTTGCTTACATATATAAAGACAATGTTTATATATTAATTTTCAAAACAATAAGACATATCCCATAAATTTATATTTTAAAATTTCGATAATTATTATACTTTTGATTTAAAATAATTTAATTATATTATTATTATTAAGATATATGTCAGAATAAAAATGAATAACTCAAATAATTTTTTATTAAAATAAAAATAAAATATATCACATTTATTTGAATTTAAATATTTCAGCATTTTTTTTAAATATATACTCATCTACTATCAATTATTATACTAAAGAGTATACTTAGAATAAAAAGCATTTAATAAATGTAAACAATTCGCCGTTAAAAGAAATTGTAAACAATTAAAGTATATAGTCTAAAATATGTTTATTTAACGTAATTTGTTAAGTACGTTTTTAAGGGGTTTTAAGAACGTAAAATAATAATTTTAAATAGGGATATATATAGAAAAAAATTAACATAAATAAAAATGTATGAAATGTCAACAGTTTAAAATAAAAAAATAATTACGCAACAAACTAATATTATATACGAATAAAGGACTCGCCCAGTAGGCCCAATCTAGTGAAGTGGAAGGTCCATTTCATAGAGGAAAGCTTCTTCTTGCAGCTCCATAGGTTGTGTCTGTACCTCCATATCTTTTTCATTTTTTCAAATTGTCCTTTACTGTCTGGTTTACTCTTATGTAATACACCTTCATATATCCCTCCACTTTTATCTCTACGTCTATAGTCCTAAGTTGCAGCTTACCTCCATAGATTCTGTCACTACGTTTGTCACAATTACCATATATTATTGTTAATAGAAGAAGAAAAGGGAAGGAGGAACGGTGTTGTGAGCGACCTGAGAGAGTTTTTTTTTCGCAAACGAAAATGCTTACAGAATGATCTATTCTGAAAACTGTTTTAGATCTGAAAACAATTTTTGAAATAAGTCATTCTGAAAACATTTTTGTTCGTCAAAAAAGTGTTTTGAAATGACCGATTATGGACATGAAATTTAACTTTCGAGATGGCTTATTCTAGAATTCAAATTTTAATTTCCGAAATATAGATTGTTCCAAAAGTCAAAAATTCAAACCTATAAACACTTCTGGAAAGTAAATTCCTGGGATCTTTCGAAAACTGCATTCCGAAATAAAAAACACACCACCCAAACTTACCTTTGACGAAAACACCACCTCGCAGTGACCATCACTGCTCCACCATTGCCAAAAACCACCAACCTTCCACCTACATCTACCATCGCCACTACAACACGTCACCACTCTCGCCACAACATCACCACACTTCCTCACGCATCTTCATTTCACTCTTCTAAACATATACACTAACCTTCACAAGGGCAAAAGAGTCTTTTCAAAATGAGCAGTTTGGCAAAACAAAAAGGTATGGAGATGCAGGAAGAACCTGTAGAGGTGCAGAAAGAAGCTCTCTCCATAGAGATATACACTAGAAAAGACCCATTTCATACGAAAAAAAAAATACTTGAAAAGGCCCATATCAATTTAAACCATTGTCATTGGGGCATTTCTCCTCCACCTCCATATATTTCTTCTACACCCCCACAAATATGAAAATTCTCAGCTTTGTCATTTTCAAATTTGTAATTTAGAAGTCAAAAAATTATTTTCAGATTATACAATCTATAAAAAATTTTGGATTGTATAATTTAGAAAACATTTTTGACTTATGGATTACACAATCTAGAAATCATTTTTTTTCCCAAAAAAAAAAAGAAATGCTTTCTTGCACAATTTACTTTTTTTTTTTTTACTTCCAAATTGCACATTCATATGGTTTTCATCATCTATTTGTCTTTTTTCAACAATACTTGTTGCTGAGAAGAAAACAACCCTCAACATCAAACTTCTTGTGAACAATATCACTGTCTCCCTTACTGTTACGTGCACTCGATGCGACCTTGGCTACCACTTGCCTATTTTTCGACAAAGAATGTTACATGACTTTCGAATTGCACAATTTTGATTTGGCTAATCCAAAAGCCTTTCCTTCTTTTAAAAAGTTACCTTCAAATTTCAAATTGTGTAGTTCAGAAGTCAAAAATAACTTCTAAATTAGGTAATTTGGTAATTAAAAATAATTTGTTTGAAGTTTTACACTTTATATTACATACTTTGTTTGTAAGATGAAATGATTTCATTTACAACAAATCATGTAGGACACAAGTGTTTCATCTAATAGACGATATAACACTTTGCAATGTCATTTTTGTGTGATAAAAAATGTTTTGCTAAAATGATAAGCACAAAGACTAAAGTTAACTTTGTAACTCACAAAAATACTCTTTATGCTTATTTTATGTTGCAAGAAACATTTATTTCCTCTTTTTACTAAGATGATTGGTAAAAGCATATGTCAACATTAAATATCTTTTAGGATATGAGCTAAAGATTCTATGCTTCAACAATTCATTGGGCATGCATTGTCTAATTTGGAAAAGACTATTCAGCTTATACAATTATCACTTCACATAATTTTGAAGTAAAGGAGATCTGACCAAGTATAGATAAGTACTACCAGCTATTAAAATGTTGCTTCAAGAGGAGAAGACCATTTAATGCCTGGATGCAGTAGATTCAATGCATCCTCTATGTTTAAGATGATCAAACAAAAGGAAGACATTCATATGAGTTAAAGTTGCTCAACGACTTGCACCAACTCTTTTCTTCTATGCTTATATAAATACTTTCTTATAAAGTAAAATCAATCAATAAAAAAAAATTTATGATTTGAAAAGTGTTTAAACGTTGTTGAAATTATTTCTAAGCCCTATAAAGCTTTGTAAGAACACTGTGTGTATTCATTCATAAACTAGTAGAGTACTTATATGTCGTAAGACACTACCCACTCTAGTGAGCAAACCTTTATGATCTTTTAGATCACATTTTAGAAAAATCTTTGTTTTAGCCAGAAATGACTACTTTTAAAAAATACTTGATGGGTTAGCCAGGAGTGGCTACATTAAGAAAGAATACTTGAGTTTTAGCAAAATGTTAAAAAAACTACTCGGTGAGTTAACTAGGAGTGACTATGTTCTAAAATAATACTTGATTGGTTAACCAGGAACGGTTACGTTCCAAAAGAAAAATACTCAATTTGTAGATTACAACAGTAGTTTGCATAGTAAAACTTGATCAGTTGATTGAGAACTGGATATAATCTATGCTATCAAAACGAACTGACATAAAAATCTGAAAGTGAGTTCTTCCTTACCCTTGTTAAGATTACATGTTATTAAATATGTACTAACTAAAGAAGGATTTGTTTTTCAAACTAAGATTTTGAAGGTCTTTGGTAGATTGTTTGTCAAGTAAAAAACTTTCATTTGGTCGTGCATCATCAGACAATAACTGTGAAAATATGAAAAAGGTTTTAATACAAATTCAATCATCCTTTCTTGTGTATTTGACTTGTTTTTACAAATTGGTATCAGATGTCAACCTCTAAACAGTTGAACGCCTAACAACTAGTAGAGGAAAAAATCCAAAAATAATGAGAGAAATGAAGCCACAAATGATCGCCAAAGGAGCTTCCATCTCTAGAACTCTAAAATTTGGAGGAGAAGACTTTCCTTACTGAAAAAATGACGTGAAAATGTATGTAAAGTCCATATACTATCAGTTGTGGTAAATCATCACTCAAGGTTATATTGAGTTCATATTCTTAGACGAAGATTGGAAAGAAGATGAGTTTAAACAAATACAATTAAAACATAAAGCCATGTAAACTCTTATCCGTGCTTTATGAAAAAACATACAGAAAGGCTTGCAGGTTAAAGATTTCCAAGGAGATCTGAGACTCCTTCATAATCAATTATGAAGGAAACAAAGATGTCCAACTTAGAAAAGTTGTCACCTTCACACAACAATATAAGTCTTTCACCATGAAGGAAGGTGAAAGTGTGGATTATATGCTTAGAAGGATTTAGGTCCTAATTTAAAGGTCGAAACATTGGGAAAAAAATTTTCTAAAGCTAAAATTGCTAGATAGCATACATGTTGTATGGAAACCCAAAACAACTACCATCAAACCATTGAGAGCAAAACATTTTAAATTCTTCATTGTGTGAATTTGTGAGTTTTATTTGTTCTATCTATTGAGAGTATGATTTTTCGAGAGATGCAAAATACTTGTTCTTGAAGAGGTGTCAAAGTTCGTTCTTAGTGAAAGCTCTTAAGTTGTTTTTGCTTAAGGGGATTGAACGTAACCTTGGTTTTATGATAAACTCGTATAAATTTGTGTCTACTTCTCTCTACCTTACACTTCAGTTTATATTGTCTTTAAATTATTTATATTCTACGATTCGAGTTCAAGTTCCATTCAAATCTCTCCTCCCCTTTCTACGGCCAATTGTACCTACAGTAGAATGGTATAGGCGGGTCTCGGGTCTCCCAAGAGCCTTAATACACAAAAAAATTAGAATATAATGCATTTTATTCTAAGCATTGAAACCCAAAAGAACAAAATCAAGTATGCATTAGCCAGTAAAAGCTTAATGACAACACTAAGCTCCATACATAATTTCCAAAGTTCACTAATGATTTTTCTTTTTTTTCTCTTGATTAAATCACCACCATAATGTATGAAATTATTTTACATTCTATACACTTTATTGAATCACAATCACATGCTATGAATCCTAACATTCTTCAGAAAAAAAAATCAAACTATCATCTTCAGAAACAACACTTAAAACTCGAAAATATCATGTGGATATCAACATTAATCAAATACTAATCAAGCAAGAACGCCTCTAGGATCCAAAATGCAACCACATTATTCAATCAAATTTCAAGAGAAAGGGTAACATCAAGTGTCTTAACTTTCTCACAATGAAATTTGAACAAGAGAGATTGTGTACTTACTTGGTGATTGTTAATGTAGCATGATGAAGGAAAACAAAGATAAAGAAGAAAAAGTGTTTATGTAAAAGTTGGGAACAAAAGGAAGAGAGGAAGTAAAGAAAACCTCACTATGCACGAGTTTGTTCAATTCAGGTTAATAACAGTTACAAATTTGAACTATTTAAATTTGTACATGATTTGCCCAATGTTAGGGGTCAACGCTTAAGTGGATTCACTCCACAAATAACTAACTTTTAAAATTTGTTTTTGCTTTGAGTTTTGGTATCCTTCGTTTTAGCAAATTTGCTCCACATGCTCCCTAAACATTCTAGTAATTTTTACATTTTATAAATAATATTTTATATAAACAATTAATAATAACATATTAATAATTTTTTAATTAAAATATCTAATATAACATGATAAACTATACATCAAAATTAAAAAATAAAATTTCATGTAGAAGTTGTGTGAAAGGATAATTGTAACAAAAACGAATGAAGTTATGTAGAAGTTGTGTAAAAGGATAATTATAACAAAAACAAATGAAGTTATGTTAGGTTAGTGCATGACTTTAATGTACTATGATCATGAAGGAGTAACACAACTTCATTTAAAATGAAAAAATAAAATACAAATTAAAAGTAGTCAAAGTCATATTTGACTCATATAACTTCTCCTCCTCTTATATTGAAATGGTATCATGCTGACATAACTTTACTTTACACGATTTCTTTACAATCAATTTTTTTCGTGATACCACTTACTCATATAAGTAATCTTTAAAAAATTGTCCATTTCAATAATTTTTTGGTAAAATTACACCATATAAAACTGCATGTATGCCTATGTCAGTTTGTTGCAATTATTTACCTTTGAATTCCATTTGGCAATATAACCCAATGCTAAATTACAAATATTTAACGAGTGGTTCATCATTTCATTTAACTTTTACTGATAATAGAGATACCAGTTTGTGCAAAAATATATTTAACAAAAGGCTCCAGTGACCACAAGATTGAATCTTCAAATAATGATGCAGTTTTAGTATGACTATCATGACTTTATTACGTAAGTTGTTGCACTTGGGTTTGAATTTGGATCCTGACTTTATGATGTGTACTTTGTATCTAGAACTGATTAGGACACACTCTATTATTTTGCATGTGCTATACTCCCTTTGAAACTACTTTGTAATAAAATTAAACAAAAAGTATGCTTGATTGAGTTTTGGTTGGCCATGGTTTAAGCACATTTGGAGCTTTAATATCTTGGTTAAATTGATGTAACATGCCATTATATTTGATTCATCCTAAGTTATAAGCTTCTTCCGAAACCTTGTACACGAAGAATTTATAAATATAGAAAACATATCCATTGTTTTCCCCTGAAAACAGCTAAACCACCAATATCGACGTTCATCTCCTATTAATTAGTATGCTTTCATTGCATGCAGAAACTATAAAACTATCTTCTAAATATAGAAACTCATCTCCTCCAAAAGAAAAGGAATGATGGTAATTAAAAGAAACGAAAGATTTATTGTAATTTAGGTTTTCAAAAATGGAAGGCAGTGGAGGAATCTTATCTTCTAGATACAGAAACTCATCTCCTCCAAAAGAAAAGGAATGATGGTAACTGAAAAAAACGAAAGGTTTATCGTAATCTAGGTTTTCAAAAATGGAAGGAACTGGAGGAATCTTAGAAAGTGATAATAGCCTTTGTGGTTCTCCTTCGGTAGTTCAGATTATACAAAAGGTACACATATGGATGTCATTATCTGCATAACTTATTTCAAATAAACGTATTCAATGTGTATATTTCATTCATTTAGTTGGGGTTAATTGTTAGTGACGATGACAGAAACAACTAAAGAATGACATGTTTATGTAACAGGTAGTTGCAGAGTTGATAGGGACATATTTCTTAGTATTTGTTGGGTGTTGCTCTGTGGTTCATAATAATTCGGAAAACACTAAAGGGCAAATAACATTTCCGGGAGTTTGCACGGTGTGGGGCTTAACAGTAACGATCTTGGTTTATTCTCTTGCTCACGTCTCTGGTGCTCATTTCAATCCTGCAGTCACTCTCAGCTTTGCTATATATCGTTATCTCCCTTTGAAAATGGCATGTTATCCATCACTATATCTATTTGCTGCATTTTAGTTGGGTTAAATTAATGAGTTTTATTAAAAGATATGTCGATGACTACATTTTTTATTGTTAATTATGTAAAAATTGTAGACCAAATTAAACTCTACATCTGTTATGAGGTCAATATTTCTGATTTTAGTAATGAATTGGCAGACCACATATTATGATACTGAAGAAAAAAAAGAAACAAGAGTTAAACATATCTATGGTTTTTAGTGTAGAGTTGCATTTTAGTTTAATGTGAAGTTTTATGCATAATGTTGCAGGTGCCTTTGTATTTTATTGCGCAAATATTAGGATCTTTCCTTGCTAGTGGGACATTGTACCTTCTCTTTAACATAGACGATAATTCTTATTTTGGAACAAGACCAGCAGGAGCTCATGTTCAATCTCTTGTTTTTGAGTTAATAACAACATTTCTCTTAATGTTCGTTGTCTCTGCGGTTTCAACGGATAATAGAGCGGTTAGTATATATGCTCTAATTTCTAATCATTCTATTCCTATTACCTTTGTTGAAATCGAATTACTTCTTCATTGTTCATTTTTTCATTTCTTCTTCCTTCTTCAATAAAGAAATATATTTGAATAAAATTATTATCTCCCTAAATTCCTCAAACCATAATTTTAGAAAATTGACTGTAATTCTACTCTACAAAAGTGAAATTTGGATCCATCTAACTCAACCCTGTAAGCATTAAAAAAAATGCTAATAATATGTACGTCTCATTTCATTTTCAAACACTATATCTATCTCTTAGTCTGCTTTTAACATATGAAATGATGCAAATTCCTCCTTCTTAACAGATTGGAAAATTAGGAGGGGTTGCTGTTGGTATGACAGTTATGGTAGACGTCTTCATTGCAGGGTAATTAATTAGTGCTAAATTTTGTTATTAAAGTATTGCTATAGGTATAGTGTGCAGACATGAAGATGAAAGTTTTTTATTAGGGTTATAGGAAGATTTAGTTTGGTAAAACTGAGTACTATTTTTTGACTTGAGTTTGATAATGGCATGCAGACCTGTGTCAGGAGCTTCTATGAACCCAGCAAGAAGCCTTGGACCTGCTTTGGTGCTGCACGTTTACAGTGGATTTTGGGTTTATATAGTTGGACCATTTGTTGGTGCCATACTTGGTGCAACATGTTATAACTTCATTAGATACACTGATAAAACACTTAGGGATATTGGCTCCAGTTCAATAATTAAAATAGCACATGGAAGTTGATGACAATATTTCATTCAAATCAATCCAAATAAGCAAGGTGGTGTTGAATTCGCTAACCTTTGGATATTGTTTGTTGGTGTATATTCATATAAAGAAAAAGTTAGTAAAAACGATAATTTGTTTTTCTTTTCTTGCTTAGAATATGTGTGACTACATGTTAAGACGGTTTAGTTTATTCGAAATAATTTTGGACCTAGGATTTTTATATTTGTTTTCTTTACACGTTCATACATTTGACTATTAAGAATCCTAAATGAAGATCAATGTTTTATCTTGGCAAATCAAGTTTAAAAACACATGCCGATAAAAAAAAAA
>Ga0099825_1001793_pt1 | contig 27896 bp, 14 predicted proteins | sample SiratroredBW_FD_76838 | JGI IMG/M metagenome (GOLD analysis project Ga0099825, IMG submission 76838) | Root nodule microbial communities of legume samples collected from California, USA - Siratro red BW | ecosystem: Host-associated > Plants > Roots > Nodule | place: USA: California | collected...
AAAAAATAAATAAAAAAATATATAAAAGTTTATAAAATATAAAAAAAAAAATATATATAAGAGTAAAATAAATATATATATATATATATATATATATATATATATATATATATACGTATTTAAAAATTAAATATTATTCATACCTATATCTATAATCGATATTCTTTATCAACATCAAAATAAATTTAAATGGTATATATAAGTATAAATTTATTTATCATCGCTATTTTATATAAAAAGAATAATATTAACAATAATAATCAAATAGTATTTACAATCAACTTTAATATAGAATAAATTTCGATCAACATTTACTATTCTTTTGATTAAAATTAAATAATGTCTCCATCAAAACCGATAGGAAGAAAGGATGTAAAGAAAAGTGACATAAATTTGAGTTCATTTCTTATTTTTTTAGATAAAACTTTAAATTTTCTAATATTAAAGAATATGTTACTTTTATAAATTTTATAATTTTTTTTATCTTTTATCTACATAAAACATTTCAAATTATATATAAAAATACTTATCTCCTCCAAATCCATCATCAAACACATTTCCAATAAATTTGGAGGAACGTGTAATAATTCTCTACACGACTTTTTGTTGAGAATTCCATAATGCTTTTAGCTCTCGCCTTACCAGTATAGGAATAGCTCTCGCCTTTTACATTAAATTTTAATAATATGAGAATAACAAAAATAAATAGTTTAAGAAGAAGTGAAGTTCGAAATCCACTTTAAAGATAGTTCGAAAGACTGAATTAAACGGCGCAATAAATTTAGTTAGCATTTTAATGTAGGACTTCGTGTGTCCTTTAAAGTTGTGAAGCCTGTTCATAACTACAAAAGCCAAAGCCATAGACTAAAACTTTAAATGCTTAGGGACCTAAATTACTGTTACACTCACTCCACAAACCAAATTTAAATCTCAAAACCTTACGCCTTAAATAACTCTCTGCACGCCTCTTTCAAATCTCTAATGGCCATGATCATAATTGGTAACCCTAGTTAGCATTTTAAATTTCTTGCTCAAGTAATTAAGAACCATTGTCAACACCGGTTCTTCTCAAGGTGGACAAAGATTTCAACAACCACCAAAATCTTTTCAATTATATATATCAAGCAGTGACGGCCACAGAACTTTACCAGCCAACAATTTGTCTCCAAAATTTCTTTTAAATCAATTGCCCTATTAATAATGCTCACCCAAGTTTTCTATCACCCAACAGCCAACTCATTAGCCCTTTTTTTTTTATCATCCAACAACAATCACTTTACAGTTTAAATTCCACCCTATATCCAACACTGATAAACCTGAAAGTCACAACGATTTATATTTAAAGAACTAACAATATGTTTTTCTTATGTAAGAGACATCAAGCTATGCAAGCAATTTATTTAAGATAAACGTTCTGTTTAGTTTCTTTTTTTTATAAAGCACACTTATTCTTATTATTAAAAAATGTATTTAATCAAAACTAATTAGAATCCATAATCTTTCTCTGTCCAAACAAGCTCATTAATGATTTCATATCCATATTTTTTTCTTTAGTACTTCTTGTCAACAAGTTATTATTTGCATATTAAAGATTAGAATTGTCGTATCATGATTTCCTATTCAAAGCTCCTGAATATACCGAGTCACTGTTATTCTAACAAGGCTCCTTAAATTTTTAGAAGTCGGAAAAACAAAAAATAAACTTTTGGACTTTTTATTTTAACCCTTTAATCATAATTTCCTTTTTTTTTTTTCGTACTTCCATTTTCTAAGATAAAGGTTTAGATTCATGAATAATGGTTGTGATGGTTGAATTTTATATCTCTATCATATTTATTTTTTCAATCTAATTCAACTCCATTATATATAATATATAATATGACTCATAATATATATATATATATATATATATATATATATATATATAATTTAGTTGTATGAGACAATAAATACAAATGACTTAATAAGAATTTTGAGATGAAAAATTTTGGTAATATGTTATATTAAATAAGTTCTAATGAGATATGACATGTAAAATTGTAAATCAAGTAATTTTCTTGTAACTAAAGAAGACATGTTTAGGCTTGATCAGTGTAATGAGAATTCTTAAAAAAAAAAGGAAGTGACATCAATAAGAGTCTAATATATATTTATGTTGTATGCGCTCAAATATTGCGTACGTTATAGGGATGTTAGATATTTGAGTAATGAAAGCTTGAATAATTAGAAAGTAGTTAAACATGTCATATAGTACTTATAAATAACAAAAGACCATATGCTTACATATTAGAGGTTGGATTAGCTTGAGATTATCAGATATACTGGATTTGATTTTTTAGATGTCAAAATCCATATCAAATTATGTATACATGCTTTCTAAAAGTCCTATTTTGTGAAAAAGTGTTAAAAGTCTCTTCTATCATGACAGTTGAGTTTATATCATGTTGAGACATCTAATCACAAAATTTGACTACAAAATTTTGTCATAAGACTACGTATATTGGATGATATAGAAAAACTATTTAAGTTATTTTGTCATAACAAATCAACAATTCTATTTTCTAATAACAATGTAAAGTTAACAAAATCTAAACATACAAACATCAAATTCGTAATTGTTAAAGAAAGAATTCATAATAAACAATTGTGTATAGAACATATTAATACAAACTCCATAATTGGAGACTCACTCACTAACGGATTCATTTCAAAAATGTTTCATGAGCACACTGCTCACATGATATTCACTTTTAGTGAGAGTTTGTAATTTTTTTATGTTTTTATCAATAGACATGTAGGGTTCAAGTATATTTTCTACAAAAATAAAGTTTAAGTATATTTGAACTTTGATTTTATTATAATTTAATCTTACAGAGTTTTAAAGAGGACTTAATGAATTAAGACATGTTAAGAACACATTATGATAATTTTATATTACACATCTATATCACAATTCATTGTCATTCATATTTATCAACGTTGATAGATCTAGCTACGATAAATGTAACAATAGTGATCATTTTGATCCTATATTGATATGATTGTTTAAATGAACTGAGAAAAGGTATATTAGTAAAATATATAATTATAAGATTATATATATAAGTGGAAGATTTTTGGATCCTTAATCCAACCTTCATCTTAAATACAAATGATTATATATTAAGAGATATTAAGAAAATCTACTTTTATCATTATAATAAATTTTTAATTTATTTACAGATTATTATATATGAATACAAAATCATAATTAAATATAACATTATTACATAAACAAATTCTTAGGTAAATTTAACATTATTATTATTAATGTTATTATTGTTATTATTATTAATGTTATTATTATTATTACTATTTTTACTATTATTGTTGTTGTTATTATTATTATTATTACATTAAGTACTAAATTTCATTCTAACAATATCTATATATTTTGCTATATCAAAAGAGAACTCACCAGACAATCCATCTCCACGTACAAGGGCAGTATTCACACTAGGATAAACATATAATTGAATGCTGTATTTATAAATTAAACAATATAAAAAGAATAACTTTTACGTTAGATCCTGCGCAGACAGAGGTAAAGCTTGCATGTGTAATCAAGGTTTGGACGAATATAATGGTATGGTCTTCCATGCAAGAAGTCGCCATCATACTATCAAACTAGAATAAGGCAAAGTGAAAAAAGAAAAATGGTAGGGCCACACACAAAAATTTCAATCCGAAACATTTAAGTAATAATATTCTGTTTGGATAAATTTTTTTATAAGCAATTTTAGGAAAAAATATAAAAAAGAAAATAAAATATTTTTATAAACTAAAATTAATTTACGTGTAAATCATTTTGAAGAAATATTCTTGCTCAACTTTCTAAAAACTATATTTTTAATTTAGACAAAAATTAGTTCAAATTATAGAAAAAAAAACTCATTATATATATATATATATATATATGTATGTATGTATGTATGTATGTATGTATGTATGTATGTATGTATGTATGTATGTATGTATGTATGTATATATATATATATATATATATATATATTATCTTACTTTCTCTTTTTATTGTTTTTTGTAAAGACATTTAGAAGAGTTAAAGAAAACATGTATGTTTAAATTATTTTTAACTTTAACTTTTAAATTATATAAAACTATTAAATATATCGAAACAAATTTTTAATTTGAGAACTAAGAAAATGAGAATTTGTATTTAAAATCATTTTTCCATTCTCACACAATATTAATACTTCAATCTCAAATTTATAACAACGTCTTCAGAGTCGATCATCACTTCTAAAATATTATCCATTCTAAACTTTAGAATCCTATTACAATTTTGTCTTTAAAAAACCTCTAATAATTAAGGATGGATAATATATTTAAATCAGACGGGACTATTCAGCATAACGAGAAAATAAAAATATATTGGGAATCAGATATCAACGGCAGGCTTGTTATTTTTAATTTCCTTTTGTCACGTCCAATTCAAGAGTGGAAGGGTGCTTGTTAGGCACCATTAGGTACCAGCTTCACTAACATACCTACTTTGTTTTATATACTTTATACATGGGTAAATCTTTAACTCATAATAATCTTTTATCTCTTTCATTATTGGTAAGAGATTACTTTATTTCCAATCAATAACAAAAGTTCTATATAATTGAACTTTTTTCCTTATACAAACTTCATATTAATCGCCTGTAGCTTTATAATTATGTAAATATTAGCATGCTACTATTTTCTAAGCAAAATGTTGGAGGAGAAAGAAACTAGGTATAGGGTAGGGAACATAGGCATAGTTATGAATATTTAAATTCAACACATAAAAGTCAAAAAGGTAAATAAAAAGGAGTTGGGCACATTCTTTTACATTATATTCATTATTTGCTTTCTCTCTTTTCAGAGCGAATGAGAAAGAGAGCCACAATCAGAAAAATCATTTAACCATCTCTCATTTTATATATATATATACATAGGGTGGCCTTTTCTCCAATGCAAGTTTTTGACTTATTAAAGGGGTTGGAATCATTGCACGAATATTAATATTACAAGGACAAGTTAAAACGTGGTGGTTAACAAATTATGGGGCCAAAACTAGGGTTTGTGGATTGACTTGTGAAAACCATGATTTACAATGTGTTGTGTAGTGTGGTGTGTGATAGTTCTGAGGGGCATCTTTGGTTTCAGTGTCCTCTCACATGGATCCAATGGAAAAGACAGAACAACCATAAAGTTAATTTTGTCCCCAACATCTTGAGACCAAAGTTCCCCAAAGCATTCTTTGGAATCACAATGATTCTTCACCTTCTACGTCTTCCTCTTCTTTAATCAAATGGCTCCTCCTATGGAAGCGTGTGAAAGCAAAGAGCTCTTGGACCTCCCCCACCAACCATCAAATCATAAATCACATGTTCTCTATATAGTGGTGTATGACACTTGTTTTAAAGTAAACATTTTAATTGAAAAAAATTATTTTTACACTTTAATAGCCACTTAAACTTTGTGAGATGGAGTGATTAAAATATAAAATAATTAGTTAAATTTGACAGAATTAATTTATATGGTCAGATTTGTATTCATTTATATACTTAAAATCTTTTTATAACATTTTTTTATATCATGTTTATATAAAGATAATTTTAATTCTTGTACAAGATATTAGAAACGTAAAAAGAAAAATTCACAGGTATAATTTAGAATGAGTGAAGCAATCAGTGGGTGAGTTTCCTAGTAGTTGGCTCAAAAGAAGAATAAAAATGAGATAGTGTCATTCACAAGCAAATTTAGACAGAAAGATATATGAAGGACCAGCGTGATTGGCTACTGAAAATAAGGGGTTAGCATGCATGCATGCATGCATGCATGATAGATGGAATATTTTTTCCACAGAAATGGTTTCAAAAAGAAATTAAACAACAAAAGCTTAAAGCGATTTGCCTATAATTAATTTGATGTAGGTCCAAATAATTATGTCTTTTGAATGTGGTAACAAACTTTTTGACTAGTATTAAGGAAAATACACGTGGCTATTGCCCATTACGACACCGAAACACCCTAATATAAACAAATAGGGCAGTATATTTTTTTTTAAAATAAATAATAAATTTAGATAATACTTGTAAAATTAAAAAAAAAAACGTTTTTCAAAATCAGAGGAGCAAAATATTTTTTAAAAAAGTAAAACGTATTTTACTTATTTTTTTAAAAAAGGTAATACTTAATTATTTTGTATTTTACAATACAATTATGTGTAATATTTAACTTTCAACTTTATTAAATATACGAATAAAGTAAGGTTCAATTATGTTATTTTTTATGGACCACTGAAACAAGTGAAATGCATATGCTCGGAAGAAATTCAACCAAAAAGAAAATGAAGATTGGAAAAATTTTATATTTCACACATTTTTTAGATATACAAAAATAATATACAAAACAAGCACACACTTCAGAGTTATTATGCTTTAGAAATTCTGTCATCCTCATCTTGATCTCTTTCTTTTTTTACAAATTTCTTCATTTTTCGTTTTTTTATACTCTCACATTCATTTCATATTTTTTTTATGATTTTTTACATATTTTTTTATTTTTTTCTAATCAACTCCACATTTCTTTATTTCTTTATACCGTCATCTTCATCTTGATTTGTTTCTTTTCTCATTTTTTTATAATTTTCTTCATTCTTCATTGTACTGAATAATACAATTTCTTTATCCTCTCATATTTATTTTGGAATCTTTCTTTTCTATTTTTCTTTTTATATATTTTTAATCCTTCATTCTATATTTATTAATAATATTTTGTTATTCTTATTTTTAAATAATGTAAGGATTATATAATGGTAGACCGCTAATTTACAATTTTTTTCAAAATGAATCTGACTCCAAAATCAAGAAAGGTCACACACTTAACCTATAACATGGATGTGTTGTGGCTCAGACTCACATGTTGCCGTTTGAAATCCGTATATGGCTTTATAAGGGACCACCATGTTATATTTAGATACATTGGAAACTGTTGCTATTTCAATATATTCTTCTTTAATGTATTATGTATCCTTTAGTCAATTGCAATATACTTAAGAAGTATTGGAAAAAATGTTTATGTACTCACGATACCAATAAAACATTCTTCTGTAACCCTCACCAGTTACTAATGTGAAGCCAACTATTTCGTAATATTATCTTTCATCTTTGTTTTCTCTGTTTTTTTTACTATATAATACATAATACATGTTATACATCTTACTGATTTATAATATTATGTTTAGAATTTGACTGCAAACTTTTCACTTTATATATAAAGAGAACAAGGTTTAAATATGTGATTCTTCATATATCATTCCAATCAATGAAATGCAAATTATTAATTAGAACTAAGTCTAGAAGGTATACAAAAATTGACAAAGACTGAAAATAGTTTTATAAGTTGAACAAGTTACTTAAAAGAAGAATTCACACGTGCTTTTAAAGTACGCTCGAGGTCCAACAAACATATTAAAATTCTTATTTTAAAATATTCATAATATTTTTTTGTAATTTATTGAATTCTTATATAAACTTTCTTATTTGCTTGGTTAATTCACTTCAATTTTTCGTTTATTTATATATGGTTACACTTGATTGGTTACTTTATATGTTTAGTCATTTGTAAATATTACTATATTCAAACTACTCTCTTATATTATTACAAACACTAGTATGAATAAATAGGGGCAGTATATTTTTTAAAAAATAAATAAATAATTTAGATAATACTTATAAGATTAAAATAAAACAGGATTTTCAAAATCAGAGGAGCAAAATATTTTTTTAATAAAAGTGAAACGTATTTTAAGTATTTTAAAAGAATAAAAGAAACATATTTTAGTCCGCTTTAAAGATGTTTGGCTTGAATCTATGTCAAAATTAGGCACAAACTTAGTTAACCATCTTAATCACTTCAAGAAAACACATTGCATCCTCCCTTTGTTTTAAGATGATGAAAACCCTATTTCATATTATATATAATTCAATTTTACGTAATCAACTTGGTTATGACTTATGAATGTCATTATTGAAGGTAAGCTTTATAACCTATTTTCCTCGTGCTAAGGAACAAATCCATTCTATATAATAAAAATTATTTGCATGTAAATATTTTTCCTTTAACATGATTTATTGATTTTATTTTCAAAATATATTTTCAGAATTTGAATATTTTATCATTTGCTTAAAGAATATAAATCATTATGACTTACGTAAATTCATTTTAGTTTCCTAATAAAATGCTTTAAAATCGTGTTTTGCCTACGGAAAAGTCAAAGTCGTGCAACGTAAATGCGAGTAGAAAATTAGAACGATCTTCCAATAAGCTGAACTTGCTGATTCTTCCTTCTATGGTAAGTGCGTTAGGTTTAGTACTTCTTTCATTATCAACTTTAGCCATTATTATGATTAATTAAGCGAATATAACTTTACCATTTTTGTTGGTAACTGTGGCTTATAAATTGGGTAAGTACTTCAAGAGAACAAAAGGGGGTTCATGTGCCACGACATGACATAGTAAATAAGTTTTCAAAATATAATGAATAAAAAATAAAAAAATAAGTTTTCAAAATATAAGTATGAACTGAATCAAACTTATAGAGTCGATTTTTATTTTTATTTTTTGTTATGAAAAATCATTCAAATGTTACGCTATTTACTCAATTAAGAAATAATGAATGTAAAGTATTTCAAGACTTCCTCATAGGAGAGGTTTGAGTTTGAGCGTGTCTAGTAATAACAATAAACTAGCTATTAACTTATTTAATCAACTTAAAAATATGTCAAAAAATTCTAAATTTTGGAAGTTTTTAGCTTATAAGCTATAAACTACTTAAGCTAACTTCTAACTTCTAATTTATTTAATTTTCTTTTATTATCATTTCTTACATTTTAATATACATTTTCTTATTATACCTGATTCTTTTATCTATTATTTTCAATTTCGATTCTATAGAGACAATTAATTATTGTTATTTTTAGTATTTATTGGATTGTTTTTTTTTAATCTTTTATGTAGTTTAAATTAAAAAAATCAGATAATTAAAATTGTAAAATAATTCAATGTAACAATAATTTAAATTGAAAAAAAAATCATAAATTTATTTTTTAAAAAATAAATAAGAATTAAATTTGATTAATACTTATTAGATAAAATATTTTTAAAAAAAGAACTTATCCACATAAAAAACATATACAACTTTTAAAAAATAAATAAAACTACTAAAAAATTTAATAGTAATTAAATTACTTAAAAAAATAAAATTATAATTACATGATTATTTTTTAAAAAACATTAATTTGGTTTATATGATAAAACCTACGTAATTATATTATTTTATGTCTTTTTACATTTATTAATTAGTTTACCAAACATTTATAATCGAATAAGCTGGCTCATAAATTCGAATATTTTAAACTAAAAGTTTATCTGCTAGCAGTTAATTTATAAGTTAGAAGTTACTTTTTTCACTTAGTTTTATAAATAAAAAAATTAAGAAAAAATGTTTCTTATAAATAGATAAAGGTTTTCTTTTGCATAAACTTCGTAATTGGGTATAACCTACTTAAATCTTATACCCGAGTCAAATTTATTTATTTGTTAGATTTAATAAGTCTCTCGTTAAACTTTAATGTATTTTCTGAAATTTGAGACTTAAAAACATTTAAAAGTATTGCTTTTGTAGTAAATTCTTTTAAATAAATTTACCAATAATGCAGCCACAACAACAACAAAACTAGCATATTTACCCTTAAAAGAATAATTTGGTTTGAATTGCATTCATGATCTATCCAAACTCAAGCCCAATTATGTTGCTTCATACTACCCAATTGGTCATACTTAGCCAATAGAACACACCAACTTAACCTAAATTTCAACACCTACCTAGGGCACACTGGTCTTCTACTTAAAATGTCTTTATTTTGGTTGATTTGAGAATGAATGAAGTGGAAAGGAAAAAAAAAAATGAAGGTTGTTTAGGTGAAATGAAAATTGAATGAAAATAGGAACTTATATGTTTTTTGGCATAAAGGTTTAATACCAAGTGATTTTTTATTTAATTTAGGTGGTTGATTTTGAAATCCCTAATTTAGCTTCAATAATAAGAAATTATCTGCTTTTGAGTAAGATCTTTAACCATCAGTAGGGGGAAGTTTGGTAAAAATAAAGGATTTTTTATGCTTGAAAATCACAACCATGAAAAAGTAACTTGATAATTTTTATTATAAATTTTAATTTGTTTAACTTTAAAATTAGAGTCTTGCCTTTTTATGGAAATATTTTTCTTTGCACTTTCTTTTTCTCATATTCTATTTCTTGATATGCTTGCATGCCATTAAAAATGCTTAGAAAATAAAAAATAAACTTTCCAACATTATATTTTAATTTTTTTCTTATATGAAGTCTCCTTCTTCGGAATAAATAACTTAAATATCATAAATTTATTATTGGGCACCTTTATTTGTCCATCTGGTGTTTTTTTATTCGGTATTACATTATATTAAATCAATTATTATGTTTTATCATATTTCACACATTTAAAGATAAAGAAACGGGTCGATAACTCATATTTAACTTATAGGTAATATAATTTTATATAACTTTTATCTTACAAATCAATTTTGTAATTTTAAATATATTTTGAGTCTAACTCGTAATACTATATTAAAATAAAGATTAAAAATGATAATAAATTTGTGGTAACAATTCTTTTATAGTACTATACAACTCTCTTAGCAATAAGAAATTAGAGTAATTTGAGATCCAATTTAATTTTCATTGTTGAGGAATAAAAAAAATCTTTTTACATACAACATAATATATATTTTACTCTATAATAATTATGAGAAATATATATTTTTTAATATTTCTTTCCAACAAAGAGATATATCTATATAACTATGATGAATACCAAACTCATCCACAAAATATTAAATTTCTACTAAAATTAGTTGTGCATGAATATGAAGGGTTAAGAAGTACTTAAAAGTACAATAACACCAAATACTTAATAATCATTGAAAAAGTTCTGCCAAATCCCACTTACAACCATGTGAATAAGGTATGACTGAACTAACTATTAATAACTACCTCTTTGATAATTTTAATTGTATCCCTAACTTCAACTTTTATGGTAATAGATAAGATAGTCTTCCAGAAAAGGACAACTAAAAAAGGTTGACAACACATACATCTTATGTTTTGCATAATTTCTTCCCCATTCAACACACTTTGATTTCTGATCTTCCTTAAACTTGATGTGACAACAAACTATAGAATTGTCTACTCTTATTTCTTGAAAAGTGGTTACCCAAATTTATGTGCCAATAATTGGTTTAAAACGTAGAACAATTTTGGTATCTACACAATTGTAGTATTCATCCCAAATTGTTGCAGATTTTCCACCCAGTTTTCATCTATAAATAGTTCTATAACTGTATTCTTCCTCCTTTTTCCAATTAGCAATAATGTGGTTTGTTGTGATAGTCCTTTGGTTTAATAATCTGAATCTTGCTTTTGGTTTCATAATTGTCTTATCCTATCTAGCTACCAATCTTTTCTTCCAACTTCCTCTTGAGAAAGACTTACATGTTCCTCCCTATGATCATCTTAATGATCTACCAATTAGTGACTTTACTAATCTCTAGTTCTAACAAATTCAATGGATAGTTTTTTCTAAAATAATGTACCCTAAAATGCGTTTCTATCATTCTCTTCTCCATGTAACCAAATAACTATCTTTTACTCTCTTTTTTTTTACTAAAACTTACTTTTACTTGATATAATAGAAAATAATTAGCAACAGAAAATAATCTTATACGTAAAAAATCCTTGCCTCACAGAAAAGAATAACACTTTACAGGCTTATACAGCTAGTAAATAGCAAATAGAAGAAAGTGAAGGTGAGTTAAGTATAACTCTTTTAGTTATTAATTTTTCTTTCGTAATTTACGACGAAACGAAACTAATTATCAAGAAGAAAAATGAAGTAAACTCAACACTTCAGGATTCAAATATCAGTTACTCTGATATAAAACATCCATAAAAAAATATCTTAGAGATTGAAAAATGTGTTAGCAGGGTTCCAATGTCACACTTGGCGTCGAAAAAGAGCAAAAGGATGTGACAACGTTATGCTATCCTCCAAGGGGACACATTCTCAATATTTGATCCCTCTAAGGTTCAAAAGGACCAAATATTGCAGAAACTAAGTTTTATTTCCTCCACTAAGATTCCATATTTTTTCCATTGGGTAAAAATCAATGTATTTGGTTATATATATAAATAAGATTTTAGATAGATAACATCAGAGGCATCAAAATATAAACGAAAATAAAATGGCTCGTCCACAACAATTCGAGTATGCTAGTAGCATGTCAAATCAATAAATAAGAGCATATGATTCAGTGGTTGAGTAAGCCAAATCAACCACCTACAAATATTAGAAGCTCCATTTTTAGATCTACGAAAAGGGGTGAAATAGAGTGGAATAACATACTATTAAGTTTTGTTATTTAATTTCTTAAAAAGGATAGAACAGAATGAGATATTATAACTTTAGTCCATATACATGATTTTTTTTGTTTTTTTATATTTTGTTAATATTTTTAAGAAACTTCAAGGAATGGAAGTATAGTATAAAAGAAATCTGAACATGCAGAATATTATAATCTTTCAATAAATGTGTTTAACAAATGTGTCTACTTAAATGCTTAAGATCTTAAATAAGAAGTCTAGTTAAAGTTATATTTCTCTTATGCGAGTAGTAGTATTTGGTTTTTTTCAATTTCTCAAATCGTCTTTGATTTTATAGAAACTTTTAGACTGTAGCTTGTCTAGGGATATCGAGTTTAAAAAAGAATGGTGGCTTCACATTATGTATTCTTTTTATGTAACTATCAAGATAAATTTATTTCTCATCTCCTTTTTTAATGTTCCGATGTCATGACCATCTGGTCTTGACTTTAGCAAATTTTTCTTAGGTAGCTATTTTATCCTTTAATAATCCTTTACCTTTTATTAAGAATTCTGTAATTCTTCTTATTAATCTCATTAGGCTTGTCATTATCTCTTTTTCAGTTTAGATGATTTAGATGAGGAAAAATTATTATAGATTCCAACAGGGTATTAACATTCATATAGTCATTGATTCTATAAAAAATGATGTCAGAATGTCAAATAATTTCTCAAATAAAAGTTATGAATAATGATATTATTGACTTTTTTGTTTTAGAATTTTTTGGTATAAGTAATAGGTCTGAGAAAGTTTCTCATCCGATTCAGGTGGTCTAAGATTTTCCTTTGGCTGGTTGGATTAAAATGGTGCTACCAGAGGTTTACCTGATTTGGTTGTCTGTGATGGTATCTTCAGAAGGAGCATGGAGAGTTTGTTGGTAGTTTTTCTTATTTTTTTTGGGAGTTCAGTCTTCTCTTCTTATTAAGCTTATAAGCGCTATATTGGCAATAGAGCATGCTAAGGATATTAGTTATGGGTAATTATAGGTGTTTATGGCTCAAAAATAATTTTATCATAATCTGTCAAATTTTTATCTTTACTGAACCCATTCCTTAATCTAAATGAATATGAAATAAGTGTTTATCCTATTGTAAAGAGATTGATCTCAAAATTTCATATATTTTATTTTTAAGGAGGGTAACGATTGTGGTGAAAACTTACTTTTCTAAAGCTTAATAATAGCTTTGACTTCTGTTAATATAGTAGTAGCTTACCTTCTACACTTCCTATGTTTTATCTTGTTAAGGTCCTTTGTGGAGAGAGTAATTTTGTTCTCCTGGCATGAGTTTGACCTAGTTTTCATATTTATTTGATTTTACTTTCCTTTTTGTGATATGTTTCTTTTCATCCTTAAAAAAAAGTCTTGTTATAATTTTAATAATCAAAAGAAAATAAGGAATCAAGTTTGGAAAAACAGAGTGGAGATTTTTCTAAAGAAGATTGTCAAGAAAGTTGGCGAGTAACCCGCAAAGTTCTTATTCCTATTTTATTTCGTTTAATTCATTTTATTTAAAGTTACATAATAATATTCTTTTTTTTCTATACAAAATTTTTATAAGGGTTTTTTTTTTTTTCATACATTAAAGAAATGTTTTAATTTTTAATGTAATTTTAAGTCAATTATCAAGTATACCCCTTTCAGTTTTTTCTTTTCAATGTATATTTATTGAATTGTATTTTCTCTCCTTTATCATAACTAAATTCCCTCTTTCTATACTGATTACATTAAAGATATAATTGGGGGAAACTATTATTTTAAAATTTAAATAATGACAGATAAAAAGAACAATTTCTTTATTAAAATGGAAAGTAAATATTTGATAGAGTACACCATTATTTCATTTTGCCTAGAGACTAATATTATTTTACTAATAGAATTATCACTTAAAGAGAGAGTGAGAGTGTGTAGGGTTAACGTTTCTTGAATTAGACATGCACTTTCCACTACGCAACCAATGTTGATCCAAAATTCATTTTCTTCTATTAAAGCCAACAATAAATTTTTTAAGTGACACCATGTGAGTTTGGTAGGTTCAAGATCCAAACCAACGCATGTGAGTTTGGTTAACAAACAACTACCATGATAAACTAAACCATTATCTATAATAGCACAAATATTAATGACTTCGTTGAAGATTAAAAATAGAAAAATTACATAAACTGTTCTTCCTTTAAAATTTATGATATATTAGAACTATTCTATTTTCATCCACTCTTTTTCTTATTTATGTATTTTCTTTCTTCGATGATCAGAGCAGACAAAAGCATCTACCTACTGGACAAAAAAAATATAATTAAGAGGATGATGAGTCTTGCGCACTCAAGAGAGAGGCAGTGAAAGGAAAGGGCCAGCAGGTGAGAAAATCCACCCTTATTTGGTTGCAGGCAGATTGGGAAAAGACGTGAGAGCTTGAGGTGGTTACCAACAACCAGTTTTGTCATAAATTAAACAAGTGCCTTCAATAAAAACCAGTGTCACACACTCTCATTTACAATACTAATTTTAAAACCCTGATTCCATGCTAATTGTCATATGTTGATTCAGTTCTTCCACTCCTTCATTTACAAATTATCAAGCAGGCAGGCATGGGATTAGACTACTTATAAAATCTCAATTAAAATTAGCTGTCAGTAGTTCACCATTGTTATCCAACTACCAGTACACTCTACAATGCAAAGATCTGCAGCTGCATCAAGCATACACTCATTTATCATCAAGAATCTCCTCAAACACCAAGTTACTGATCAAGAAACAGTAGTAGCATTTTTGGTGGCAGATAAATGATTTCAACAGACTAAACACACCACTATTCATTTTGCAAGCAACACCACTAAATGATTTTCCAGTAGCATACTATTGGTAATAAGATTTAAAATAAAAACATGGCACAGATCGAATCTATTCGAGCCGCGTAAGCAAAATTCACCCAGCAGGCGGTACACTCATTTATACAACATCAAGAAACACAAGCTACCAAATGACTTTCTTTAGGTCCTTGTTCTAGCAGTCTTACATTCATTACTCCCAACCGAAATTACCCAAACAATACAGAACATGCCCTACAAATTATATTCACACTGTCATATTGATTTCGAAATGTTAAGAAAGTTGCTTTGTAAATTTAACAAGCGAATTTTCCATGACAAAGTAACATACTGAAATCTAAACAGGTTCTCGATAGAATTGAAAATGGCAAGTCCAAGTAGAAGCATAGATAAAACATTTATACTACAGAAGCAACAAAGCCAAAAGAAAGAGTAAATGCTTGAACATAGAAACATAGCATAGCAGCTCATGTTATGACCTTCTAAAATTGCTCATTGTTATGGGAAAGACTTGGCTTGGCAGCCTCTAATGATTTATCAGACAAGTATATCACAGTTCAATACTAGGCCACATTTAATAAGACCAGACAGGTTATGCTACGTCGATGCTGTTCTCATGTGATACCTGCATGTTTGCCAACTCAGTCCACACTTTAACTGTCCTAAACTGAAGTCTGAAGACATACCCTATGAAGTTTACATAGAAGAAGATAGATCAAAACAGGATATACATGTACTTAGACTGATACGCAGTTGAAAAAGTACAAGTTCTTTCACTTTTGGACTAAAGACTCAGCCTAAAAACTTTCTTGTTAGATATATTATGCTGCCTCAGCATTAAAATCTCTAATATTAAGATTTAAAAAACTAATCAAATAATAGACAATACTAATCCAATGATAATTATACAGCCCTAAATAGGACATGCATTCCAACAGAGAAAAATCAAATGGAATCACTTAAAATGTGTTTATATAACATGAATAACTATTAGAATAATCCTTATATGCAATCCGGATTCAGGGCGACTGGTATACATAACGATCCACTTGATAGATAGGTTCATGTCAATAATTCAAAGTTCAGACACAAAACCCACCATAAGAATACAAAACAAGAATTAGCATAACTGGATTCAAACACATCATAGCACCGTACTAAACGGTCTAATAAATATTGTGTATTAAATTTAATTTTCGATGTAAATTCTAGTCATATCCTATGGAGTTTGAGTCTCTGACACTCATGTGTCATTCTCCACAAGATCATTAACAATGTACACTGATTAACAAATTTAATTTCAATGGAAAAAAACTATTTTCAAAACCTACCCTCCTCCACCCCATAAGTGTTCCTGCATAGAATATTACATTATTACGAGTATCCTATATCAATGTTGTGGTTTATGTAAGGAATCCAGGCTCCTACACCTCTCAAAAGGCGCATCAAAAGGAGGAAACAAAATTGTGAGACCACAATACGATGATTAAAACATGACCTGGAAAATGGAAATAGACTAAGGCACACGCCAGTTCTATTTCCGAGCATAACTAACCCTGTTCTTAAAGCACACTATCAATATGTACCAAAAATCCGAGTTTGATAAACCAAACTAATCACCTAAACTAGTACCATTCATCTAGATGCACGGATCATTGAAAGCTTTCTATTCCTTAATTTTCTAGAGAAAGAACATTACCGTCAGCTCTTTGCACCTAGTAGTCCCGTTTCCAAAATCCTAGAATTCTCCTCAAAATATTGCTTATAAGGATGATTCTCGGGAACAAGTGTGCGAAACTTCTCAAATTGCTTCTCAGCTTCATCATTCTTTTTCAGCATAGAATACACAATACCCTGACCCAAGCAAGGTCTAAAATCCTGGGGTTCTTCCTTCTGAAGCTCCTCATACACCTTCAACGCATCAGATAAATCCCCATCGATAACCTTTATCTGAGCAATCAACAACTTAAAGTCTCTCACATCGGAATCCCTCCCTTGCTCCACGCAAACCTTCACGGCCTCTTCAATTTTCTTCAGAAGCTCCCCGATCGGCGCCTTCGTCTCCGAAATTAGCATTAACAGGCATCGATACGTCTCCACGTGGAACGGGTCCCTCTCAAGCAAATCCTCAAACCCCTTCGCGGCGAGTTCGTGCTCGCCGTTGAGCAGCCGCAGGTGCGCCTTCACGAACGGGTACTCCAGCTCCTCCGGTTCGAGCTCGATTAAACGGTCCAGGACAACGAGCGCTTCGTCGATTTCGCCGGCTCTGATTTTTGTCCGTAGGACGGACTCAAGCTCCAGGACGTCGCCGCTCGATTGCTCTTCGCCGGCTCTCTCGTCCGGGAGAGTTTCCGACGTGGCCGCGTCGTCGGGGAGATTTTCCGACGCGGCCGTGTCGTCGGGAAGAGTTTCCGACATGGTCGTGTCGTCGGGAAGAGTTTCCGATGCGGCCGTGTCGTCGGGAAGATTTTCCGAAGCGGCAGTGTCGTCGGGAAGAACTTCCGACGCGGAGGAGGGTGGCGGAGGGGCAAGTGGAAGCGCCGATGCAAGGGGGGGAGGGTGGAGGCGCATGAAGGAGAATGCGGTGGCGGCAATGGCGATGCAGGTGGGTTTGACGAGAGGGGAGAGAAGAGGGTTTAGGGTTTTGAGAAGTTGGGTTAAGGGGGTTTGGGGTTTGTGAAATGCGTTTTGTTTAGGTGAGGGTGAAGATGAGGCTCTGATGGGAGAAAACGGAGGGAGGGAAGAGAAGGGTGTTGGAAATGAATAACCATGCAAGAACTTCAGACTCCGTTGAGGTGGGGAGTGAGAGAGTGAGAGGTGATGGTGGTGAACTCTAGGGAGAGAGTCCATGGCTAAGCTTCACCAACGCCACCAACCTTAAACTCCGTTATAGGACCAATTGATCACGACCACACCCAATCTGAAGGTTAATGTGCTAAAATTATATAATCTAAAATGTATTTTTAACTTTATCTCAAACTAAGGGTATTTTTGTCTTTCAGACATCCCTAGTCAGTGCAGAAAGAAACCATGAGGGTGAAGGAAGAAATACCCAAGAAAGAGTTCTTTTTCGTGTTCGGTCCCAGAGTACTATTGCACCTAGAGGCTTCTTCCTGCACCTTCAAGCCTTCTTGAGTCACTTCCAAGAGTCCCTTCCAAAACTTGAAAAAATACTAACTCTGTACTTAAGGAAACTACAATTTTGTCTTTCAGCTAAAGAAATGATAAAACAGTGAAATTGTGGAAGTGAGAGATGAGGGGTCGACCGACGGTGATGCTTGAAGGTGATGAAGTGCCTGATTGGTGTCTTTCTGCAGTAGTGTGCGTCGGTGGTGGCGGAGGAGTGGGAGTACGGTGGCGCACAGCGAAACAGCAGTGACACAACGTCCTGCGAGATAAGTGTGTTTGAAATGAATTGCGGAAAGACGTATTCGGTAAATGTTCTCCGGATCCGAAGGACAGTTGCGGAACACGTCATTTCACAATTTATTTTGTCACCTCCAAGTGTTCTGTAACTGTTATCCGGATCTAGAGGACAGTTGCAAAATGCGTCGTTTCGTAACTCATTTTGTTTAGAAAGAAATCTACTTCCAAATCGCAAATCCAACAAAATCCTCCCAAATACCTTACAAATCCTTCAATACATCATGCGTACCTTAAATGCTTGTTCAATATGATGTTATTGAAAGATGACAGAATTAAACCGGCCAAAAAAAATGCAAAATGGAACGATGAAGTCCTTGAAAGTGCCGCAATGAAAGACGAGAATGGCAATTGTGGAATGCGAAGATCTTATGAAATTTTAGAGTGAAGGGTATAATAGTCTTCATATTTTAATTTGTTTGATAAAATTTGGAGGTGCTCCAAAAATTACAGGTGCACGAAGAAGCACTCTTGGACCTATTCAAAACAAAAACTAGCCCATGCTTCATTACTTCTTTTTTGTTACAGAACATGCTTCTTATTTATTTCACTTTTGTCTTGCTATTTCTTTTACAATAATTCTTATATTTACATTTTTTATTTAATTTTGTTGAGTTTGCACAATTAAATTGTCTTTAGAACAAATCTTTATCTTAATTTATGTTGTCCTAAATCAATTAAATTAGTTGGAAAAGAATGGACAATCATGATTAAGCCAATATGTAATCTTAAATCAATCAATTTTCTTCAATCATTTTTCGACTTGTGACCACGTTACATCGATATTTAGATCTCTTAGTTTACACTATTATTGAAAGATTAAACTTAGTTTTTCTTATCTAAAATGTTTATTTTTTAATACAATCTTCAAAATATAACAATAGTATTATTTTAAAGTTTAAAATCTAAAATAAGTCATTCAAACATAATGAAATTTTAATATATAATAAAATAAATTTACAGGGTATTTTTTTTATTTAAAAAGTCTCATTAAATAAAAATAAGTTTTTGATTAAAATAAATAAGATATGAAGAGAAAAAGATTAGAAAGATAAGAGAATATTTGAAAGAGAAGGAGAGAGAGGGTGGCCGGGGGTTACCATAAACATAATCTGTGGTTTCCCTTGAAGATGGATGACAAGGGACATGTATGTGGGGACGAAGGTAAACAGATAGGTTGGGCATTGAAGCATGTGATCATGGTGGATGAACATACAGGATCATTATTAGATATGATATTAAATAATTAAGAGTGAAAATCAAATTTGTTTTCTTTAACTAAAATGACTACACTGGTCAGATTTTAAATATATAATTATATTTATACTTTTATATTAAAATTTATGATATTTACATATTTATAAGTTTTTTCTTTAAACCATCCTTCTCACCCAACCATCACATGACCACAACATTATAAAGAGTTTTGGACGTTAATAGATGGGGGATCATTATCTCTACAAAATCTCATACTCAAACAAATAATATTTTATTATGTATTTGTTGATGACGATATTAAAGATCAGTAAAATGAAGTTATTGATATATAGATCAATGTACTAAATTAAAATAAAAGAAGTTAAAGAATGTATCACTAGAACAAGAGCGTTAAGTTCGATAGGATTATGGAAAATAAAATTAAATATTATTTGAAGGATCAAAGAAGGATATATTATATATATAAAAAAAAATGAAAGGATTGTTATTTAAACATTTTTTAAAGAATGAAAGAGAAGAAAAACTGTTAAATTTTTTTATAACAAAAGGACTTTTTCGACAAGATGATCCGTGACATGTTATAAACAAACAACCGTAAAATTTAACATATAAATAAGATTCAATGTTATATTTTAGGTCTCAAAACGAAATATAAAACGTTGAAAATTTTACAGTTCCAAAATAGAAAAAAAAGCCTAATAAAAAATTCATGTAAGTTTATGGGTTCACCCATCTATAACAAATTATGACAAATGTTTCATAAAAAATTTAAGTTCTTCTAATATTTTATATTTATCTTCTAATTATACAAAATTTTTCTTTATTATTTTTTTGTTTTGTTTCCCTTATTGTGTTGATGTTCTTTTACTCTATTTTTTTTAATTCAAACTTAATACTGTGACTTTTTATCATTACTAATATTTTTTTCATGTATTTATTTTGAAAATTAAATTATTGTTCAGATAAAAATAAACTTTTTTTTTCTTTAAAATTAGTTATTGCATTGAATTTTATAGTTTTAGATAAAAAAACATTTTATAGTATTGTTTTTTTTTAATTAAAAAACCAATAAGAGCGTTGTTGATTTGTTGTTAAAATTCTTCTATTTTTCTTTCTAACTTTTTTTTTCTTCTTTCTTAATTCTTTTCTCTCTCTTCTATCTCCATACTTAATTTCTTTTAAAATTTCATTACATTTTGTTGGAGGTAAGGATTAATTTTAATCAATCATACTTTTAAATAGAGTAAAATTTTATTTACTTTAAAGTTTCAAATAGAGTAAAATTCTATTTATTTTAAAGTTTTTTTTTATGATTTTGTCATTAATTTTAATGTAAATAGTTGAAGAACTCTCAGCTTCATTAGTCTTATAATAAATATTTGTTATGTTTAGATATTTGTTTTAATCTCTATACTTTGAATAGTTTTATTTTTTGGGTTTAGAAATTGACTTTGAAGATAGGCTTTATAAGTAAGGGAAGTTATTTACTTTTTAATAAAATCTTAGATGATCTAAATGTTAAAGTGATGTGGTCATGCTATTTTGATTTATGCACGGTTATGTGTTCTTGAACATGTTTGAGATGAAATTTGTATAATTTGATTGAATGAAATTTGTTGTATGTTCTTATAAGTGTTGATTTTTAATTGATTTTGTGTAGATTTGTGATTGATTCTGTTAATAATTAATAATTAGGTTGATTTTGTTATTAATTCGGTTTAGATTTGATTTGATTTGATTTTATTATTGATATTGTTATTTAATGCGTTTTATTGTGGAAAGAAAAAATTTGGTTGAGAATTAGGTTAAATCTTAATAGAGAGAATAGAGGCGCGGAAATTGAGGAAATGAGCAGAAAAAGAGGATAAGTGACTTTTCGAGCTAAAGATACAGCCTGGGCTAAAACTCACTTAAAATCCATCATAAGCGAAGCCCTAAATTGAAGATGTCAACGTTATTGAATGCGTGTCTTACGAAATAACGACCGCACGAAAGTTATGAAAGGGAGGCTATGTCAAACGTAGTGCATCATCACTTCTCACTCATCACCTCTCATTCGTGGAGATCTCCTAAAGGCTATGTCAAAAACCTTTGTTTTATGTTTTACTATATCTTGCTTTATTTTAGATTTCTCATTGTGACTGGAAAGCACTCTTTGGAATTGGAACTAAACGTAAATACATTACATGTATAAGTTCAGGGATGGATTATAGTGTAATGACTGCTTATATCAACTGATTTTAATGCTGATTAGGTTATTCTAACGACTAGAGATAAAAGCTAGATAATTTAGTTTATGAAATTCAATGTTAGAGGAATCAGGTTGAGAAGGCTTTTATTTGCGCAGATTGGTAATTGGAAAAGATGATATTAAATTAGGTTAAGAGTGTATGCGAAGAAGAATATTACGTTTATCCCAAGGCTTTTTATTATTATTGAATTTATATTTTTATAGTAGTAAGAAAAGTATCGTATTCACAAGGAACGAAATTTTATTGTAAATTGAATTACATTAATATGAATAATAGTATGAAACTAACATGATAACATTATGAAACTCATCTTCAATTTTTGCTTCTTAATTCATTCAATCATTGGTTGGTTATTGCTTATTCGTTCATAACACTAACAGTATGAAACTAACATGAATAACAGTATCCCTTCTTTGTGGATACGATACTTTTCTTACTATTGTAAAAATGTGAATTCACTAATAATAAAAAGTAATAAAAAGTCATGGGATTGAATCGTAATATTCTTCTTCACATACACTCTTAACCTAATTTAATATCATCTTTTCCAATTATCAATCTGCGCAAATAAAACCCTTTTCAACCTGATTCCTCTAGCATTGAATTTCATAAACTAAATTACTTAGCTTTTATCCCTAGTCGCTAGAATAACCTAATTAGCATTAAGATCAGTTGTTATAAGCAATCATTATACATGTAATGCATTTATGTTTAGTTCCAATTTCAAAGAGTGTTTTCCAGTCACAATGAAAAATCTAAAATAAAGCAAGATATAGTAAAACGTAAAACAAAGGTTTTTGGATTCAATGATATAAAAATAGAATTAAGAGTGCATTTGAAGTAAGAAATTACATTCAATCCCAAGAGAAAGGAAGTTAGCTATGCATGGTAGCCATGAAAATGCAAAAGAAAAAGAAAAGAATGGAGCTTGATGACGGCAGCCTCCAAGAGATCTCCACGAATGAGAAGTGATGATGCACTACGTTTGACCTAGCCTCCCTTTTATAACTTTCGCCCCTTGAATTAGGTCAAAGTGTGGCCGTTATTTCGTAAGTCACGCCTTCAGTAACGTTGACATCTTCAATTTAGGGTTTCGCTTATGATGGACTTTAAGTGAGTTTTAGCCCAAACTGTGTCTTTAGCTTAAGCAAAAAGTCACTTATGCTCTTCTTATGTTCTTTTTTTGCTCCTTTTCTCAATTTCGACGCCTCTATTCTCTCTCCCTTCATATTTAACTTAATTCTCAACAAAATTTTCTCTTTCCACAATAAAACGCATTAAATCGCAATATCAACAATAAAAGAAAATCAAATCAAATCTAAACCGAATTAATAACAAAATCAACCTAATTACTAACAGGATCAATCACAAATCTGCACAAAATCAACTAAAAATCAACGCTTATCATGTTCTTATTTATGTATTAGATTAGTATATTTGAGAGTAGTGTTTGTTAGTATGATTTTGAATAAAACTTTAAAAATAGATTTGTTCTACTATGAGATTGATTTTGCAATATTTTTGCTTAAGCGAGTCAATTCTAGCTTAATAAAAAATAACACTGCAACTCAATCTTCAATTTAATGAAACTTTAGCTCAATTGAAAATAATAATAATAATTATTATGACAATAATAATAAAAATAATGTTAAGAATAGTAATAATAATTATTATGATAATAATACTAAAAATAATATTAAGAATAATCATTATTTTTTAACAATAATAATACTAATAATAATATAATAATAATAATAGTTGTGCTGATAAAATCATAACATTTCTATAAAGCTTTTTTGATTAAAGCTTTTTTTGTGTTGTAGTTATAGGTTATCTGTGTGTTTATAGGACTTGGGTTTAATTCTACGTTGATTATTAATAACATAAATAAATAAATAAATAATAATAAGATTAATAATAAAAATAATATTTGTAATATTTATGGACAAAATTTTGGCATTGTCAATAAATTTTGGCTGTTAGTAAATTTGAAATTTCTTTTAGGGAATGTTGGTTTGTAATTATTTTTTTATTAATTATTATTGCTTATATGAAACAAAGTGTTAATTATTATTATATTATTTTGGTAGTTTAGAATTACTCTAGTTTCCATACAAATGAAAAATATTAGATGTATTGGTTTATCACTGACATGAATGTCTCAAAATGCCATTTATAATATTGAAGATCTTATTGAATTTGTACTGTTTAAAGTCAATCATCATTAATGTCATAAAGGTTTTTATACATTCAGTTATGTGAACTATGTCAAGAACTTAAGAAAACACCTACAATTTTTTTTAAAAAAAATTGACAATATAATTTACAAGTCATATATGATTAATAGTAAAAAATATGGAATGACTATAGCTTTATATTTAACTATGTTGATAGTTGAAAATTATAATTCTCTTTAAAGGAATTTTTTTTTTCAAATTTTAAACCAGTTAACTAAACTCAATTCAACCCGTAGAAAGACTAACTTGAAATTAAATGGAAGATAAAACAAATAAATAAAAAATTTATGAGTGAGTGATTAATTGACATAAAAATTAAAACATATTAATTGATATATTTAGAAGAAAAAAATGTATTTATTTTAAAAATAAAATGTAAATGAATGTTAAAAAATATTTCAATATTTATCACCCACTTCAACTTAAAATTTTTTCGTATTAGAAAAATATTAGTGATCTTCCATTATTTGGTACATGTTAACGTCAGTCATTTGTAAAATACTCTAATAGAAAATATTATTTAAAAATATAAATAAAGTTAAAATAAGCAAAACTCGTTATAATATTTCAATAAAAAAATATATTTTATAAGAACAAATTAAAATTACTTACAAAAACATCAAATTTAATTATTTTAATTATTATGTTAATTAATATATATATATATATATATATATATATATATATATATATATAAATTAAAAATAATTTTTAAAAAAATAATAAAATATAGTTTATAATTATATTTTATTTAATTATATAAAAAAAAATAAAATTTAATTATTTTAATTATTTTATTAAATAATATATATATATATATATATATATATATATATATATATATATAAGATAACAATGATTATTAGAAAAATTATAAATTATATTCTATGATTAATTGTTATTTAACTATAAAAAATAGAATATAATATGTTTGATTAATTTTAAATTTGTCATAAATTTTAGATAAGACTTTTGTTTAATAAAATTATTTTATTGAATATTTAAAATATTTTTTATTACTATTTAAGTATTTTACTGTTTAATTTTATTATCAATAAGATAATATAATAATTATTATTTTTTTATCTTTAGCATACTCTTTTATATTTTTGATTCACGCATGAACTTAACTTTTAAGATAAAAAAAATACATTGATTGACGAGTTAAAAATAATAATAAAATATATACATAAAAATAAAAAAAGATTTAAATACTAATAAAAATATTTTTTAATAAAAACTCAATTAAAAATATCTAATTAATTAAACTTAAAATATGTTAACAGTATGACAATTATGTTTCTTCTCAAATTCCATCATTTATTTGCTGGGACCAAAATAAATAATGAGATCCACACCCTTTTCATTTTCCTATTAATATATGAGTTAAAACAACCTATAAAATCTGCATCCATTATTTGAATAGTACATGTCTGAAAGTAATAGAACATGAAAGTTTCTCCTTTCTAGAATCCTCCTGTCTTCTTTTTGATCATACAATCTTAATTTCAGCATTCTTTGCTTGGGACCATGGACTCTTATACATGATGGAAATAAGAAAATTAAAATCATTGTAGTTTGTTTTATTTTTAGCTCTTTCGCATAGATTGGTGGAAAAAATGAATATGTTACACATTATATATGACAATATTAATGATTAAAAAAATATTTATTTTTATTTTTAATCCTTCTAACCAAATAGAACATTAGTTCTCACAGTTCTTCATAACCATATTGATAAAATTGATAGGGTATTTGATAAGACCACACTATGTAAAGTACAAGACTACGACCTTGTCCCATAAAAGTTATATAAGCTATAAGCATTTTGCTTGCTGTCCAAACATACTATAAGATAAACCATGGCCCATTACTTGATGATTGTACTTTCTTTGTAAGATCAAACATAACTCTCATTAGTCAATCGCAAATAACTAATGATAACTTTGCTAAAGGGGAAGCAGAAAGAAATTGAGGAAAAAAGAGAAGAGAAAAAATAGATTAAAAATGAGTGAAAATTATTTTTTTAAACATGTAAATTTAATTATTTTTCTCTTATCATGATTCACTCTATATTCAAATGATCAAATCTTAAACTACTTACTTAAAAAGACATAAATCATGAACTAATGTTAGAAGAATAATTATATCTAATTGAGTTTGTTTATTCAAAAATAAAAATGTAACGAATCTAATTTTTTATATTTTTTTTTTCAAGAAATGTTGAGATATATTTGATGAAATGTTTGGTTGAAGGAGAGACCTTACAAACTCGGGATAAAGTTGTATGTTTCTTTTATAAAAAGGATAATGAAAAAAAATAATAAAATGTACTTTTTTTTATCAGCAGAGAAATAATAAAATGTACGTCATCAAGTTTATTTAGTCATTATTTTATTTATTACTTTGTTTTTATTCTTTATTTTTCTTTAATGAAATATTTTAAAATTTCATTTATTTCTTGCATATTTCATTCCTGTTTTTTTTTTCATACACTATATTCCTTTTATCTTTACCACAAGACAAACTAAATATCAAAATATATAAATAAATATTAGAAAAAAATAAATCATCAATTTTATTTATCAAGTATTACTCTATTCTAAATAACTTTTTACACAATAGTTTTATATAAATAAAGTTTCTTAATTAGTAAACATCTAAAACTATATTTTTATTATAATTTTTTTTTAATTTACCTACAAATTTTACATACAAATTATTTTTATATGAATTTAGTATTACATATATATTATTACTTATAAATTTTATATACGAATACATGTTTATATATAAATACAAATATATACGTAATAATAATAATATTATTGTTATTACTTATTTTATTATTAAAATTATTAATATTATTATTAAAATTACTAATATTATTATTATTAATAAATTACTAATATTATTATCATTATTAATATTATTATTATTATTATTATTAATAATAATATCACAAAATTTATGATGTAGTGATTGTAAATTATATATGTGTATATATACAACTTGGATATGATTTATCTATGAATTTTAGTTGTATATAAATACAGTCTTGTATGGATATATTTTACTAACAATTAATAATTAATTTAAAATATTCAACGCTTGAGAGATTATTCGTTACCATTTGAAATATTTAAAATAATTATTTATATAATATATAATTTGTATATTTTAGAAAGTGCTTAACTGAGAGGAATATTTAAAAAATAAATTAAGAATTTATTTAAATAAAGGTGAAGAAAGATACAAATATTTTTTCATTTAATATATATATATATATATATATATATATATATATATATATATATATATATATATATATATATATATATATATATATTTTTTTTTTTTTTTTTTTTTTATCGTTGTATTTATATATAA
>Ga0099825_1001794_pt1 | contig 27894 bp, 10 predicted proteins | sample SiratroredBW_FD_76838 | JGI IMG/M metagenome (GOLD analysis project Ga0099825, IMG submission 76838) | Root nodule microbial communities of legume samples collected from California, USA - Siratro red BW | ecosystem: Host-associated > Plants > Roots > Nodule | place: USA: California | collected...
AGAGAAAACAAAACAGAAAAAAGGCCACATTTGAACTTTGAATGGGATGGGGATGGAATGAAATATACAATTTCAAAACCTAAACAAATTTTTGTGAACCTTTGGAACCAGTCGACAAGTCAATGAAACTCTATTGGATGATCTTGATATGTTCTTACACTCTTCCTTTCTTGTTGCATCCAATGTATCCTCTAAGCCAAAGAAGTCTCCATCTGATTCCTTGTGTTTCAGAACTTGAGTCTCATTTACAGCCTTAAAAAGGACAGATTTCGAAGCATGAGAAACACATATTTACAATGAATTATTTTGGATAGAAACAGATGAAGTACCCCATTGTAGCAATGTAGCGTGGAGTCTTTTATACCATGTAAATAATCTGTGATCACACACAAAATGTGATTAAATTTAACCAAGAACAAGAAGAGATTAAAGTTTATCTTCCGACTTCAAGTTTGCTGAAATGACATTATTAGGGTTAATCATCGTATTCAAGATATTATCCGTTTTGGAGCTTAGAACTCCGTTATGGTTTTACCCTTAAAAAGTGTCTTAGAGGATTGAGAGAAGAAGATGTATTTAAAGAGACTTTGACCTCGACTCTTAAACAAAGTGAAAATAGAGTGTACCGGAACAGTTCATAAATTTGTTTCTAAATATAGCATTACACAAGGGTTTACTATAGCAGTACCTGAGTATGCTATGTCCTTGAATATCAGTAAACTGCGAGGCATCAATAAAACAGAGAAAGGGTGGTGATCATCAAGCCACTTATCTTTCCCAATCTCAAAATCAGAATCTTTGTCAGTACCATCTTGGGAATCCTGTTTGAATCTTGCATGAGGAGTGAAGTCCATGACAACAGGAGACCCAAGTGATAGAATGGCTACTACTGGAAAATAGGCAGGTCCATCTTGATGTGGCTTCAAAAGAAGAAAAAATCATTAGGAAATAGTAAAATACACACAAATGCACTGTAGAGCTCACTTGTGTTTCAAACAAATAAACACAAAATCAATAATGAAATATTACATAATCTAAAAGGAAGAACAAATAAATGGCCACAAGCAGGGTTGAGATCCAGGACAAACCATTATGCCTTGATTAGGCTGGTATTCATTGATAAGAACATGGTTCATTGGTGATGGGAATAGCGCAGATTCGTCATATATTTTTTGTGTGAGATTTGTTAACCATGGAGGCACTGTATGAGAGAGAGACTATTGATAAGTTAGCAGCATATTAAAAAAACAAAAGTTCCTTGCACAAGACAAACTTGTGAACACACTATTATCATGTATTCCCCCTCTTTAAAAGTTGGTCAAGTTAAAAAATAATCAAGTGAAAAATGAAGATCAATGATAACAATGTTTTAATCATCTTCAATTCATATTCAATAGTCAAAGCATTTTGCCAACAAAGGAGAGAAGTTCCAGAAACAGCCCCAAAAGTATAGACAAAGGCAACAACAAAATGATTCAGTCCATACACTCATGAACTAAGATGATGACAGAACCATCTAACAACTTTGAGTCCGAACAACAGGAAGTGAATCAACAAAATATACCTGAACTACCCTGCTGCTATTTCTGGTGTGCAAATTTTTTTCATTTTGCAGCAGGTACATAAAAAAGGTAAAGCAAAAGTAACTAAAAGAGTGGCATAACAACAGGTCAACTCAGTCGTCACTGTTAGAAACTATCAAAATGCAGGCTTCTCACACCTGCAGCATAGAGGTTTCTCACATCCAACAGAAAACATTGCAGGTATTTCTGCAGATAGCATATCTAGATTATAAAAGAATTGCATATTTCCTCACTTACAAACTTGAGGTAGAAGGCCTTTCTCATGGACAACACCACCTGCAGTGAACAATCACCAGACAACTGATAAGGAAAATTTCACTTCAAATATGCTAAGTCTTTGTAACTATATTCATTGTATGAGGGGGAAAATATAAATATTTGCGACCAGTGCATGCTCAAATTATTTAGAGTGTGTTTGTTTGCGGTGTCCTCTTTCCGAGGCATGTTCAACACTGACATGAATCTTTCTATTCGAAGTTAGACAATAACTATTTAAAACCCTGATTCAACCCCAACCTTAAAGATTGCCTTGAATGAATACAGGACCAGTTGTAGTATAGGTAAGAATATGAATACCTGTACAACAAAATTTCTAAAACTAAAGAACAGAGGATATATCATACAGAAATATAAAAAGATAAACATCAAAGTATTAAAATAAAAAAAGTAAGTAGCATTTTCATAATATTCTAAGTCAGGTGGGAAAAAATTTAAGAACTTGGTGTTATCTGTTATGCATTATCAGGTACATAACCATGTATGCATACCTAATAAGTACTTGTACAAGCACGAACAGCTGGTACAGGTACCATAATGAATCATGGCAATAACTGAGTAGATAAAAAAAATGGCATAAAGTTCTATCATAAATCATATCATCAATCCCCCAAAACAGCCAAAAGGAATCTGCTGGGTACTGTAATACTTATAAGGCAAGTTCAATTCCCCAATTCACTTTTTTCCCCATGATTCACTTCTCTCTCAACTCCAACCTTCCAAACTTCGGAATATAAGCTTATTGTTCACATTCCAGATAACTATTTACCTCTATATCTGTCTATTCTACCAAAAACAAGCACAAAGAAAAACTAAAAAGTGATGAATCATACCCCAATTCTGTAGCCTTCTATTCTTCAACATCTTCCACTTTGATGCAGGGGCTTCATAAATCTAACAACAAGCAGAAACCCTATTAAAAAAAATGAATTTTTAAGGAACATTAGATAGAACAATGAGAAGGAGAATGAGGTTGAGTACTACGTTGTTGAGAAGAAGGCTTTGGTCACTGTCTGTGATAAAGTCAGGAACGTAAAATAGAGTTGGCAAAGACCCAACTTTGTACTGAACCAAATTCTCTTTTTCCTCCATCACTGGCAAATCAAGGTTTTTCAATGTCTTCAAAAAGGAAATAAAAAGAGAAACTTTATCACAACAGTGTGTTAGCAATAAGCATGCTAGATATTTAATCATGTATACATATCACAGGATAATGGGTTTCGAAATTTGAGAAAGAGGGAAAGATAGAACCTGTTGGGGCTGCCGGAGGTGTGGCGGCAGCGGCGGAGAAGAGATAGTCGTTCGAGTTTGGACGGTGGCTGAATTGAAGAATCACAGTTTTACACAAATGGACATATATAAAAACTCAATTATAATTAGTACGTAGAAAATGGTAAACTTAAATATTAATAAATTTTAATTATTTTTATAATGTTCAATACTATCATTTAAAATATTTAAGTAAATGATGTTTTTTATTTTTACATTTTTTAATGAAAAATATTTTAGGATATCATGTTTATAAACATAATTATTAGGGTTAAATTTATTGATTAAACCTTATTTATTAATAATAAATTATTAAACCTTATTTTTACTCTTGCATTTTCTAGGTGAAAAATGCAAGTGTCATCTATTTTTTAATTTTAATGTTATAATATCGATTTGATTATACTTTGTTTGAAAACAAAATTTATTTATTAACTTTTATCCATAGTAATTTCAATTACAAGATTCCTCCGACCAAACAGTTGTTAAGGTTCCAACAACAGAGCATGATATTGTTTTTGGAGCCATGCCAAGACTCTAACAATGGCACACAAAACCCTTTTAAGACCAACTTTCATTCTCACTCTCACACTCCACAAAACGCCCATTTCAGTTTCATACCATGCATTTCGCCGCTCACAGCAACAACCCTTTTCCTTCCTCAACACTCACCCAATCCCACTTCCTCCAACAGCAAGAACAACCACCAACACTCACACCCACTTACGGTGCTCCAATTTCAGCACCACCACGACAATTGAGGGTTCCGAAAAATGTTACCTTCACCTCACGGACGAGGATTTGATGCGGCAGTGCGAGATGGGCACCTTCAAGACCTCAGGACCAGGTGGTCAGCACCGTAACAAGCGTGAGTCCGCAGTGCGCCTCAAACACCTCCCCACAGGAATCATTGCTCAGGTTTCGCCCCTTTCCACTCTCAAAATCTCATCTTTATTCATTTCTCGTCATGTGGTTGTTGTTGCTTCATTTGTTGATTGTTTAGGCTTCAGAAGACCGCTCCCAGCACAAGAACCGCGCCTCTGCGCTGAATCGCCTTCGTGTTCTTATAGCTCTCAAAGGTATGTCTTTCACTGATTGTGATGGTAACCAGAGGATGTGAAGGATATATAGATCATAGGAATCAGTTAAATAAAGAGTATAATGTTGAACTGATAAAAGATTCAGAAAATGTACATGGTGCTCTGATTCATGTTAAATTGTTGTGCACTAACAAGTAACTAATCACATCAATTTCACTAAAAGTGACTTACTCTAATAGAGTTTTACACTTCTACTAGTTTTTTTGTTTGCTTGCTGTTCCGAGTTTTTGATTCTTTGATTCATTCATTGTTTCTTGTGTCACATTGCAATTTGCACATAATGAATAAGCTAATTTACAATTTTTTTGCATGAGACTGCTGTGCCCAAATTGAGTGCACTAGTTAAGTGTGAGGGAAACCTCTCTTTGGCTTGTTTGTTTTAGTTTTACAAAGGACTAGCTTTTGGCGTTGTTGTCACTAAGGTGAACTTTCAATTTTAATTGAGAAAAGAGAAATGTTTGTAATAAGCTCTTTGTTTTTGGCTAAAATTATTGGAATCCATATAATTTTGTAGGTCTCCCTTCTTCTTTATTAAGATTCTCTGGTGATTGAGCTGTTTCTAATATATTTTAACCAATAATAAAGGGTTAGAAAGATTGTATTAGACATTTATTGATATTACTCCTCTTGGATAATAGTATAAAAAAACATGTAACGAATAGCAATTAAGTACTATTGTCCTTTACCAATAGCTCACCTTCGTCCAACTTTGGAAATCACAGTTCTTTCTGTGGATGCAAATGCCTTTAAGTTTTAGTGAAGTGACGGACTAAAGAGTTGAACATACATTTTCAAGGACTAGAGTGAGAGTCTACGCAATAATTTATCCTAGTCTGAAATAAATATGGTTTTACCGATAATTAGCTACTGAAAGAAGGGAATGGCTCTGAGATCCCCTTGTTAATGTATTGAATTGGATACCAATGAAGTTGGATCAGAGTTCAATCTAGCTCAGGGTCACAATTTGATTGGTTCAACAAGTTAAATTGGTGCTTGTTGAACATGAATCATTTGAACTAGGTAACTTATTTAAGTATAATCAGACTGAATATATACTGGTTCACAGTATGATTGATTGAACTGACCACTTTGGTCTGTGGTTCAAAACATTGACTTTCAAGTGCTATGGGAAGAGTTTTATTTCTCCCCTTTTCATACTCAGGATATAATTTACAATGAGATAAACAATCTTTTTGCTTATAGTAAGCATTAAGCAAGGCTTTTTCTGATATAGCATGTTATTTTCTTGAGCTAGTCAGGAAAACAGTGGATCTTGATCCTTATTCACCGCCTCGAGAACTTCTTCAGATACTTCCTCCCAAATCATCCATTAGAGGGTCAGATTGTGGTCCACAAATTGGACCTAACAACCCAAAATTTGCATTGGTATGTTGTTAGAGGCATGTGTCTCTTTGTTCCTTGCTTTTTATTTATTTCTTCTTTATTTACTAGTATAATCACTCTGCTAGTTAAAATTTGAAATCTACTTGCAGCTGAACTATGTCTACTTATGGTCCTTCTAACAGGGAATGCAAGCCCTTTTGGATCTCATTTTTGCAGTTGAGGGTTCTGTCTCGGAAGCTGCAAAATATCTTGGGTATTTGATATATGCATTAAGTATGAGTTTTTCTTGGCCTGTTTTCAAGCACATGCACCTCATTGGTTACTGTGATCATGGTATTCAAGATTCATAATATTTTATTTAGAGGGTTACTTTTGGGTGAACAAATGCCTTTGACGTGCATGTGAATAATTGTTATTACTTGCTAATGAATGTATGCTCAGAGATTTGATTATTGCTGTACAAGTTGACAAAGAAAATACACAGTAGTTTCACTCTCTCGTTTAACTGAAAAATTTGCCCCTTTATTCTAGGCTAATGTTAGATGTTTGTTTTAGTTACTGGCTTACCTATTAATTTGTTTAAACTTTCCTTTAATTGCTTTGGTATTTATTAATTCTATTGCAGGTTATCCACTGGGGCACTGTCTCGGTTAATCCTCTCTGACGATTCACTTAGAAAGGAAGTAAATGATCTGCGGGCATCAAAGGTATACCTTCTGGGAGATTCTCTTGAATAACAGCAGTATTTTAACTAATCACGTAACACTTTATTAAATAAGTAGTTACATAAAATGAAATGCATTTTAGATGGGATTGTTAGCACCTGATTCCCAATTAGGAAAAATAAGGAGGGGCCCAAGGAATCAAGTGGGCGAGCCCCTTTTAGCTATTAATTTGGATTTGTACTTGATAGTAGACCATGTTAGTAAAAGAGTAAAAGTGTAAAACTGTTACATCAGTTTATCAGTTAGATTGCAAAAGCTGTCAATAGAGATCAGGGCATGTCAAGTGAGCTAGTTAATCAATGAGTTTTTGGGTGTGAGAGACAAGACTCTTGAACTAATGGAGGCTTTTATAACAACACATTCTTGCTCTTCTTCAGTTTGGGTTCCCCTGGAGAAAGATATTCAATTAATTTCTACGTTTTGAAACAGTGTCTATCAAGGACATGCTTTTATGATGTTATATGTTCAAACTAAAAATATGCCCAATAAACTGTTTTTATAGTAACAAAATATGTAAATATGTTATAATTTTCTTTCTATTTATTAGGAAATGAGATAGTTGAGAGATATGATTGACATGGATATTTACAATCTAGACAGAAATTCTGTTATAAATGATTCATGTATCTCAATTTGTTATCTTAAAATTTGAATTTTGACCTTTTTACTGTATAAAACCAACTTGTAAAGAGAGAAAAAAACTTTCCCTTATTTTGATTTTGTTGTGGTTGTATCATTTGTCGATATGAGATCCCTAATATATCCAAGTCATACAAAAGATTAGACATCTATGGATGATCAGATACTGATTGGATAGCAAGTGGCTTAGTAGGTCCATCAATAATCACTATGATAAATTTTGATATCATTTCACACATAAGTTTAAATGTAACTCAATCCTACAAAACAATTCGTTTGGAAAATGAGGATTGCTCGGTCCTCACTTGTATATATTACTTTGGCTGTCATTGAACTTCGGATCTTCAACAATCTTTTATGGGGTTAAATGTTTTGACAGAAGCTAGGAGACTATGATTTTCTTTTGTGAGAAGCTGATACAGTTATGTGCTGTATAGACCTGTGTTCGTTTTTTGCTAGAGGCTTTTTTCATACAAAATTTTGTATTGATTCATCAAAAAAGTGTTTGTATTGAAGGATATTATTAGGGGATTGATTGATTTTTACAGCTGAAGAAATTGGTTTTTATCTTGATATAGCTGCGATTCTAATTTTTAAAACCCTTGAAACCTTCTGGGAGAGACTTGCATCAAATTAAGGCAGGTAGAAACTGTTAGAAGATGAGTATCTTTCACGCTTTAAGTTCAAGCATCAAACGTGGGTGGATGCAGAATAAGTGCTTGTAGCAACCAATAATTAAGTTTTTTTTTTTTTTTTTTTATTTGTATGTGCGAAATGCTGAATATTCTTATTCTTGGAAAGACTAATATATTCTCACATTTGCTTGGAGGCAAAGATCATTTCAGGAAATGGAACATCACAACATTGTTGTCGTTGTGTGCTCCAGCAAGAAACCTCACTCCAAATATGATTTAAATATAAAAAAACCTTGTGATGCGTCCAGTTCCATTCATTGGCTCAAAAGGGTACCTGTCTGAATTATTATTGCTATCGATTAGTCTTTCTATTTACTATAGTGAAGGCTCAATTTTTAATGCAGATTATATTTTATATATTTTAGTTATTTCATTGCCTTGTACCCTGTTTAATGCTGGGAAATGTTTTGGAAATGCAAGACATAATCTTTGGTTGGGTATCCAACAGTGACATGCTCCCTTATTGGCTATTCTATAATTTTAGTCACTAAACTACATTCAAATTAGATAATAGTTCTTCTGTTATTAGACTCGATCTTTTCCTTTTCGTATAGTATTGTTATATTTTGTTCTCAGCTTCATAAGAAAATTCTATATTCATTTTATCTAAGTACTGGGAATCTACTTTTTGAGCGTGAACAGGGTATGAAGCCTCTCAAGTAGAAGAAGCTCTCAAGTTTCCATCCCTTATGAAGGTACAATCTGTTCCATCTCCTGCTAACCACACACCAACAAATTTGAGTCACCATTTTGGGTATACTTACAGAATAAAAAATGAAAGAGAAAACCTTCAATTTCCTTAGAAACTGGTCAGATAATGGAAATTATGTTTCTACTAATTTTCTATTAAGTGATACTACTTAACACTTGAAATAAGGGTACACCATAGGAGTTTATCATGAAATTTTACTGCAGTTGCTAGATCTCTTAAGTTCTATGTTTTGCTTAAATTAGGAGTAGAATAGAGAAGACAAAAATATAGGAATACGATGAAAAAATGTGCTATATGGACAAATAGAAAAGAAGAAAAAGTATAGAGGGAAGTTCTCTCGGCTTGTTTGGATGAGCAGAAAAAAATAAATAAAATTATATAAAAAATATTTTTCTTAACACAATTATTTATTATATTTTAAAATATTGGAAGATAGATAGAAGCTCCATAAATCATCTCTATTTCATGGCAAATAGGATGGCAAAGAATTTTTTGGCAACTTTTCAGTTCTCTTACAAGATGTGTGAAGAAAATCATACAGACTCTTCCATTTGATTCCCTTCCAAATCAGCCAACCAAACATTCTGCAAGGGTAGTAGTGTTTTTCCCTTAGTTAAATCATAAAAACTTGAAGCCAGTTGCAGACGTTAGCCCTTAGACTATTTTACATTGGATCTAAACTAAATGGAAAAGAAAAGAAAGGATAGATTTTAGTCCTATATTTAGCAAATTCATTATGAAGAACATGTAATTTTCTATTTTTATTGGAGTTATTTATGACATTATGTTGTATAGTGTGTTTTTCTGTTCAAACTTCTCATTTTGAGATAAGGGGTTCTTTTATTTGCAGAAGACAACTCTTTGAACCTTTAAGAGGCATTTTTTCCATTAAAAAGCTGAGTTTGACAATCAGAAATACTCAAGCTGGTGAGAAGAAAGGTGTCAGGTGGCTGAATTTTCTGCTTGTAGAAACTCATTCTCTAAAACTCAATGAGCAACTTGAAAAAGCTGGTGCTTTAAGGTGTTCTGAAGGGAACATTGAGATGACATCCTATGAAAGAAGATGCATTCCTGTGAAGATCATACCTTTTGAAACAATATAAATTTATTGATTTTCTCACATTGTATACAAATTTTATTTTCAGTTTAATGACTATACTCTTTCGGTGGAATGTGAAAACATTTTTACACTTTCTATTAGTAGAAAATTATCATTTGGATGATTTTTAAGATAATCATTGAACCCTTTTAAAAAAAAAAAGATGGTCATTGGAAAAAATCCATGATGATGATTAAATACAATGTGAAACTGTTTTAAATTGTTAATGTATACTTTATTTTCTATATATATATATATATATTCCTTGATTTTTTTGACCGGGTATAATTCTCTATTTTTTCTACAGAAACCAATATGAAATTGTTCCTGCAAGTAATGATTCTAACAATATTTCTTCGAACACTCAATGGCATCCACTAGCAAAAATTAATATATAACAATTTATTGGATGAGAAACGTACATGTAATCATATTCCTTTGGATTTATCTCTTCCAAGTTTACAATGGTGTTGCTTTTCAAAGGAAGACTTGTGAACCCTACCCTGGTTTAATTTCGATACACTTTTTCAGTAAGACAAAATAAAATGAATTAAAAAGATGAAATTAATTTGTGCATATTAATTTTCTAAAAAGTTTATTGATTTTTTTTTCATGAGCTGAAGTATGTAAAAAGTAATTTGACTTGATGTAAAGAAATCTCATCTATTTTATTTTTATTTCATACTTTTTCTTATAGGTCATTGAGTGTTTATTGATTGTCTATGTTTCATAAAGTATATTATTGTGGTTAAATATGTTTTGAAACCTTTTTAATTTGGATAATATTAAGAAGTATTCTTAAGATACACTAAATAAGGAATTTAAAAAATTGAGTAAAAATTGTTTTTAATTTCTTTTAAAAAAATCTAGTTTGTTTTTACTCTCTAACTTTTGTGTTTGTTTCTGTGTCTAAGTTTGAAAACATTAGTAGTTAAAATAATACTTTACAAGCATTATTAGATAGTGATTTTAGACTAAAGTTGTATATTTTAAAATTAGATGGATGATAAATAGACAATATATTTTTAGTGAGACAAAAATATATTCTACAAAAGAAATAAAAAAAGTGTCACTATTATTGTAGTTTATAAAAAATCATATTTAATCTTTTACCAGGCACAGCTGTTTGAGAGATATATTAATGAGAGTGTGAAAAGATTTGATATTGGAAGCCAAAATCTTGTTCCCTAACTGTAGTTTTAGATGCAGCTATGCATCTCATGCAAACCATAATTCTTTTTGCATGTTTTGTTTGGCTTATACTAAAGTGAAACACAGATTTATTACACATTTAAGTTAAAATTATTTTAAATAACTTTCATTTTTCAGGTTGAAGACCTGAATTCAAAACTCCAAACCTGAAATCAGACAAAATGCTTTCACTGTTTTCACTTTTCAGTTTTTACTTTTAACCTTTCTCAGAGTCAAATTCCCATCATGTTAACAAAGTCCACAAGAAGTGGCTGATAACTGACCACTGGTCTTTGGATTAACACCAAATAATAGTAAGTCCTAGTTGGTTGAAACTATTTTTTCTTCATTTCTCTGTTGTGGAGATTCTGGTTTATCTTGCTGTTTCTTGACTTTGCTTTGTCAATGAGAATATATGAATGAAAGAACAGTTTACAATTCTCGTACTAGCCACACTGAACAGGGTCAGGATCTGTCTGTGTCACTGTGAGGGATAACATTTATTTATTTATAATATATAGTTTGTGTGCACTGTTGGCTTAGTCCATTAGAAATTTGTCAGCCCTGAAATTGATGCCACACAACACAATAATCTTAATGCTGTTTTAACACCATCAAGTTGGAAATTGACACGAGGAATCCTCAATAACATGGATATTCCTAGCCGTCAACAGCATATACATTGTAGGTGATTGGACGATTTCTTGTTGCATAGCCAAAAAGGGAGGTCACTGAATAAAATAGAAGTGTGTATGAACATTAGTAGTCCATTTAAGATTGAACAGATTTAGTCAATATAATAACAAATATTTTAATAACAAGTTGGTTTAAATGAAATTCAATTCTGTTTTTCAAGTAAGGTTTTGTATTCCAATGGAACATATATTTTGTTTGCATTCAGATAAATGTTTTAGAAAAATGATACATGTACCTAAAATTTCACTTTTTTTACATACCCTTCATTTTTTCTTTCTAATTTCTCTACCATCAAATGTTCCATTTCTGGTATTTTGTTTGTATAAAACAATCCTGAATTCAATGTATCAAGAAAAAACAAGTTAGTTTAAATTTGATCAAAGCATAAAATATTGTTGGTTTTTGCACTTTTCTTTTTCTTAATATATATGACTTTTTCTGTCAAATCATCAGTTCATCTGTTGAAGTAGAGAACTGACCAATCAATCTCCACCAAGGTCAGTTTTTACAACCCTGGTTTGGTCCATGTAATTTGACTTTATGTTATCTTTTATGTCTGGTGTAGAAAAACTATTATACTACCTTAGCTTTGGCAGTATTTTGTTTGCAAATATCATTCTCAAGGTCCTGTGAGTGACCATGAGTCTGTTTCTCTAATCAATCATCCACAGCAACTCATCAATTTATCTCTTTTGACCTGGATGAGTTGTTTTTGTTTTGGTTTGGTTTGTTGTGTTTGATTTTACTTGTAGCTGAAATTCTGATCTGACCAAGCTACAGTACCTTGAGGCACAAACATATAGGATTATTATTGGTAGAATAGAATATTGCAACAACACTTTTCTCCTTTGGATCTGTATGCCAGTGGGTGGGGCTTCAACTTCCCTACCAAAAGCAAAATGAAAGTTGCATGATTATATGGAGAACCTGTGGATGAGAAGAAAGATTTCTCAAAGTCAAAATTATTTTGTATGTTGCGAATGGCAAGAGAGTTAGATGCTGGAAGAATCATATTCTCAAAAGAATAAGGTTCTTTTTCACCTTCCACCATCCTCCACTTTTTCCCTCGTTGACTCTTCTAAAATGACATTAAAGTCTATATGCACTCCAAACTTGAAACCCTTCTAAGCCAAACTTTATTATTCCATGTTGGTTATTATGATATTGATGGCTGCAAGCAAGCAAGCAATCAATTGGATCTTTAACAAATGAAAAGCCTTGATCACAATCTATATATCCTTTGATTAACTCTCATCTAAGCTTTTTCCTGTGGCTAATTATCTACTTCGTGCTTATCTATAAATAATTGCTGCCAGCTTTTAAGGAAAAAGAATTTTGGTTAGAGAGAAAAAAAGGCTATAGCTAAGGGAAGATAAATGTCTTTTAAAAGGTTAAGAACTATACACAACTAGGAATAAGGGCAAAGCAAACCCAAGAATGCAGTACGTGTCATGACTTTTGCATGTATGACATAGCTTAGCATCTCCCATAAAGCAGTCATGTGCATAACATCAAAGATAAATAATAAGAAAAGGGCAACAAATATGTAACAATCTCAAGAGGGTAGATGTTAGTAGCCTTATTCCTACAACCTATGACCTCCTATAGGTCACAAAGAAACAACCTTAGTATTGTATTGGTTTCACATATAAAAGTATTTAATCTAAGTCAAATAAACAACTCTTTGATGTAATTTTTACATTTTCATTTGATTTAACATGAAAAATTGAGAATATATATGCTGATCCAAACAAACTATTAATTATGAGCATGCATAATGCTGCATAATTTTAACCAAGCTACCATTTCACATCAATCTTTTCAATTCAAACCAAGATATAATATGATCATGGTTAAAGGAAAAGAAGAATTAGGGAGCTAAATTTGGCATTATCATTAATCTTGCTTGTATTTCTGTCACTTCAGGAGAAGCAAAGAAAGAAAGCTCTTCCTTTTTGGTTATACTCGTTGACTTTGCACGTGGATTATGTATTGCCCTTCTAATATATACGATATTGCAGTGTTGTTGCCTTGTTGGGTTTGTAGATTGCTAGCCTATCACACACAGCAATCTAAAAAGTAAAAACTATTTTATATGATGAATGTTCTTGTCCATATTACAATTCTGTGTTTAAAATATGAAAGATTTGATTCTGCAATTTGTACTGCTTCCAATTTTTTAAGGCCAGACTTTTTCTCACTCTTCTCCCCACCCACCTTTATATGCGTGTATTCCTGCAACTTCTTACCTCTACACTTCAAATTGTGCCATTAATCTTCTATCAACATTATAGAACTTCTTTTCTTGAAAAGAAGAAGAATAATGGGTGTGGACATACAAAGTAAGCTTCGTTTAGCTCTTGGTTCAGTGAAAGATCATGCCTCTATTGGCAAGGCCATGATGTATCACTACCAACATGATGGCTTTTCCGACATAGAGATTGCAGTCCTGCGTGCCACTGGCCATGATAATGGCGCCATTGGTGACAGATACATGCATGAAATCCTCTTTCTTGTGTCAAACTCTCCAGGGTCCATTCCTTTTCTGGCTGAAAGAATTTCACGTCGCCTAGGGAAAACTAAGGATCATGTTGTGGCCCTCAAGACCCTTGTCTTGATTCATCGCCTTCTTAGAGGGGGAAACAGGTCCTTTGAACAAGAGTTATGCAAGGCACATGTCTCGGGTCACCTACAAATTAGTACAAGGTGTTTCACAAAGACTTCTGATCACCCTTCAGCTGGTTTCCTACACAATTATGCAGCTTATCTTGAAGAGAGGATGGGATGGCTCATCAACCAAGCAGGGAAACTTGAGCCTGTCATGTCCAAAGGGTTAGAGTTTAGGCGCTATGATGAGAAATCCTTTGATATGGCATTCAGAACATTGCCTAAATGCCAAGTGCTTATTGATAAGGTGTTGGAATGCTCACCACATGATATTTTGTGCTCAGATCACAGCCTGGCTCAAGCTGCTATGAGCAACACCTTGAGAGAAAGCTTCCAAGTTTATATGACATTTTCTGAAGGCATTGCAGCTCTTGTGAACATGTTTTTTGATCTAACAGCATCAGCCAGAGGCCTAGCCTGTGAAATACTCAAGACAGCTTCTCTCCAGAGCCAAAAGCTTCATGATCTGTATGAAAGTTGCAAATATGTGGTTGAAAACAAGAATTTGGATTACCCTTCTGTTCAGATAATCAGTATGAGTCATATAGTGGCATTGGAACAACTTGGTAGTCAACAAAATGAACTTGCAACTTCACCTGTCTCTCTATCTAGCATCTCAAGGCCACCTCCAATTTCAGGCCACTTGACAGAATCAAAAGAGATAGAGTTGGAAGTGGCAGCAGAAGAAAACAAAAGGAATGAAGAGAAATTTGATGTAAACCTGTCACCAACCCCAACTCTTTTTTCATGGACACTAGAGACTAAAATAAGCATGGTGTGGGTGGTGTTTGAAGATGAAGTTCCCAATGAATCACAGGTTCTTCCAGCACAGCAAAAGCTTGGAACTTGTGATGCTGTTACTGGTATAAAAAGTGAATATGGTAGGCCTAGTGTGTTCCTGAATCCATTTTCATCCACTTTTCAAACAAGCATGTCTTCAAAGGTATGAGCTTGCTGATCAAATCAACAAGGTTGAATGAGTTTTTCAATGGTTTTGGTAAACTGAATAATACTGTCCAATAATTTTCCCTGTTTTACACCATATTGTGAAGGAAAAGTACATGGTGCTATAGCTTCTGCATACTATATAAAGAACTGTAATATGTGAGTATTATTGCTGGCAAAAGTGTTAGAAGAGTACTAAAATAGAATAGGTTATTTTCAGCCATGTATAATATTGTTTCCATATTTTAATTGTTTTCTGTAGGTACAAATGTTTTAGGTAGTTCAACATAAATAGAGGAAGGAAATTACTAGTGTCATCTTTTGTGGGTCATGTTTTGATTTGGTGTTGATTTTTGTTTGTTCAGTTACTTTCCCTGTACAATTGATGTATAATAATTTTGTATGTGATTATCCTGGTGCAAATAATAACCATTTCATTAGGTAAGAGCTATAGTCCTCAAATGTGGAAGACAATAATTAAAGTTTATATAATTTAATCTTCTAATTAGAAAAAATGACATCAAAATTTTTCTTTTGGGAATATGTATTATTTATTAAAGGTCGTTTTATTTGTTAAGAATAATTTTAATTTTTGTTCAAAAAGTTTTAGGCCTAAGGCAAAACTTCAATGGATCTTTGTTCTAAATGTGTATGGATAATAACCTCTCATAACTTTGTGGGATGAAAATACATTCTATAAGTACCATTTACTTACATATATACATGTTAAACAAGTAAGATTTAATAAATATATCTACCATTATCAATTAATATTTGCTAAAATATTAAATTAAGAAAAACTAAAATGAAATTTGTTACTAAAATTTTAAAAGGTTAAAACAAGATATTGTAAACATAGCAAAATCATGTCTCTTAAGAAATAAATGCATACCTAACTTTAGTAATAGATAGTATATTTCATCACACAAAAATAAGTCAAAGAAATAAATTGTATGATAAGAAAATTATAAAATATATTATTTGAGTTAAGATAATCTGTCTCTATTTCTATTTATTTGATATGACAAACATGAATTTTAAAGATCAAATACAAATACTAAGATTACAATAATATTATTAACAAAGAAATTAAGTTTTTTGAATTTGAAAATAATATTCAAATTTTAAAATTTAATTCAAAGAATAATTAATTAAATTTAAGAAATAATGTTTTGGAGGAGTTAAAAGATATAATTTATCCATAAAATTAGTCATTAAGTTATAAATAAGTTTAAATGTAAATAAAATTATTTTGAGAAAAATATATCATTAGGCTTTTGGTTTCTAATATAAAGAATGTCATCATCTGTTTCTGTTTGTAACAGGAAATAATTCACTGTTCTAAGATTGTAATGTTTAATTTAGTTTTATCTATAATATAAAAGATTCTCACCTTTATTACAAGGTTGGTGAATATTTGACAATTTTTTTTATCACTATGTTAGAGTTTGATGTATGGATTATTAGCCTAACTTTTTTTAGTATATATATATAAAGATTAAAATTTCATTAAAAATGTTAGTAGCACAAGTAGTACGAAAATCATGACCAAATGCAAAAACCACCCTCTTACTACATGAGATTCACAAGAATCCTTCTAACCCGCTAAAACACAAATAAAACATGATATCACAAAACAATATGTTTGCATAGTTATATATTTTGAATGAATTGGTGTTAATGATGATTTTTTTTGTATTAGGAGATTGTTAGGTTTAGTGAGTTAAATTATAGTTGTGGAAGAACATAAGTCATGCATTTTTTTTATATTGATTTTCCATTCATAATTTATGAGATAAAATAATTGTAAATATCTGAATGTATTTCTAAATCATATTTTAATAGTAATATAATAATAAAAACATACTAAATCAGATTTTAGTATTTAGAAAGAAGCATAGCGCATACTGTAACATATTGCACCGAAGCTTATCTCCGAGTTGTCATTCCAATTTTGAAAAAGGAAATTTGGATAATGGTTTGAATACTATTGCAATATTGTACAATTTGAAAAAGAAATTTGGATAATGGTTTGAATACTATTGCAATATTGTACAAAATAGAATAAATATTATCACAATTAGATGGATTGAATCAGTTTGAATACGATTGCAAAATAGTATACAAAATAGAATGAGTATTATCACAATTAGATGGATTGAATCATTTAAATTAGAAAATTTGGGTATTAGAGGATAATAGTACTGTGCTTGTTGCTTACCTCGAATAATAATTTGTTTCGTGGTCTGTTTGAAAGTTTTAAAAGTAACGAAGAGTTAACAAATGTATTATACTTAGTGTTTTGATTAAGTTTAAGTTTCTTTTAAATAGAATATATTCAATTATTTAAGTGATGAAAAATAAACAAAATCTTTTATCCATTTCTATATTTTTTATTCTCTCATCATAACTGGTTTCTTATTTAATTTAACTAAAACACATTTTATATATAAGATAGGTATAAACCAAATAACTTTTAACATATTAAATATTAAAAATACATAAAGGACATCTACTTCTATATTACTTCACTTTATAATAATAGACAATAAAACACACTAATATTATTGCCAGTAATGAATTTACGAGTCTATCAACAACAATATATAATATTTGTTGTTCTATTTTCAATTGAGCCTTCAGACATGTTAAAGACATACACATTTTTTAGGTGCTTTGAACTATATCTTGAGTCGGTAGACTATCTCTATCTCTATATGGACACTAAATATAGACTTATTTGGACAAAAAAGAGAGGTCTACTTTGGCATCCAATGTCTTCGAAAAAAATGTGACTTTTAAATTGCCATAATCCCAAGTTTCAATTTCTAACAACTTCTTTACTTTTTATCATCTGGTCATGTAATAATTCAATCCAAGATATTAGGATGTTTGGATCTCACCATTAAGATGCCTAACATTATCACCACCAGATTGGTTTCAAAACTTGATATAAACAACTCAGATAATCAATAGACATTGAATTCAAACAAAGTTCAGATGAATAACATATCTTGAAATGCATTGTCTCCTTTATTAGCATATAAGAAACGTGTAATAAATTCAGTTGTGACAGCATCTACCCTAAACCCTTTCCCTTTCATTATTTGGAGATACTTTCTACACCTAGAAATATCATATTTTCGCAACAGTCCCTGCAAAAAGACATTATAACTGCTTTTATTAGGCGGGCACCCATCCTCTTCCATCTTCCCAAGCAACTCTTCAGCATCATCCAGCAGTCCTTCTTTACAAAGACCTTTAATCATTATGTTATAAGTATATGTATCAATTGCCAACCCTTTATCTAGGACCCTACAAAGAAGTTCCCTTGCATCATCCAGTTTTCCTGCTTTGCACATTCCATCAAGCATGATATTGTAGATCACAATATCAAGATCCACACCACTCTTCTCCATTGCTGTGAACAATGACACTGCCTCAGAATCAAGCCAGCATTTGAACAAACCATCCAACACAACAGCACAGGTGTGGAGATTGGGAACCTGGCCATGCTTTTTCATATTGAAGAACAACTCCTTTGCAGCCAATGGCTTTCTCACTTCACAGAATCCACAAATAAGAGTGGTCCATGTGACCACATCAGGATCCAACCCTTTCCCCATCATTTCACCCATCAGAGACATAGCCACATCAACCTCCTTAACCCTACACCACCCATGAATCAACAAATTATAGGTCACAACACTCGGCAAACACCCCTCCCTCTCACTATCCATCAATTCAAACACCCTCATCGCCTCCTCCATCCAATTCCTCAAGCAATACCCACCAATCAAGGAGTTATAGGTAACAACATTTGGCTGCACACCAGTCCTCACCATAAAACCCAGCACATTCTCTGCCCATAAAACCAACCCCTCTTTGCAAAAACCATCCACCAAAATGGAAAACGTTTGCACGTCCGGTGCAATCCCCTTCTCCACCACCATCTCATTGAACAAAACCACCCCCTCCCTCCACCCACCAAACCCATCACACAAACCTTGAATCAAGCAATTGTAACTCACAACATTAGGCACAACAGTAGCACTCATCTCACGGAACAACCCAAAAGCCTCATTCACCAACCCCCTCTTACAAAGCCCATCCAAAATTGCATTATACACCACAACATTAGGCTCCAAATTTCTCTCAACCATCTTCCTCAAACACTCCACAGCTCCAGAAGTATCCCCAATTTTACACAAACCATTAACCAACTCCCCATAAGTTCGAGAATTGCACTGATACCCTAAAGCTTCCATTTTTTCTACCAACCAAAGGGCACGATCCATATCCCCTTCAATACAAAGACCGTTGACAATGGTGTTAAGCGTCACCAGCGTGGGTTCCACGCCGGTTTTGGTCATGAGGCCCAAAACGGCGAACCCCAAGGTCGTTTGGCGAAGGTGGCAGAGGCAATTGATGAAAATGTTGAGTGTGCACACGTCAGTACTTTCGCTTAGCGACTGGAAGGTTTTGATGAGGGAAATAGCCGTGGCGTGGTGGTGCGATTTCGCGACGAGGCCGAAAAAGAGGTTGAAGTCTTGGTTGCAGGGAAAAGGAGTTAGGGTTAGCATTCGGTGGAAGAATTCGACGGCAGCGGCGGCGGTGGCGGTGGTTTTGACGGCGCGGATGGAGTTCAAGAGACGGGTTCGGTTGGCGGCGTCGGAAATGGGTGGTGATGGAGAGGTGGAAAAGGGGTGCGAATAGTAAAGTGATGTGACATAGGGGTTTACAAGAGTGGTGCCGGAGCATGTTCTGTTGAACCGAAGAAGCATTGTGGTATGTTACTGTGTGTCAGAATTTGGGAAAACCAGTCTTTCTTTCTCACGGTTAGGTTTTCAAATTTTAAAGCTGTTAATCTTAATTCACTTTATCTTATCATGCTACTTAAATCATAAAAATGTATTACATATTATAAGAGTAGTTAAAAAAGAGATTTTTCTTACTAATTTTATAGATTATAGATAAATATAATTAAAATATTAAATATTGTAATCATTATGAAAAATATAAAATAATTTCTTTATTAATTTTATAACAATATAACTATAAAAATATTTTAAGATAAGTATTCTTTATTATAGGCAAGTTTCATAAATAACAAAGTTAACAAAATATGTTATATTGATAAGAGTAAGATTGATAAAGAATTATTAGCACTAAAATCTAATAGTTATAAATTAAGAAAATTAAGTTAGAAAAGCCATATCCTAAGGTCTCTTAACACTCAATTTTTGAGTTTTATTGTTTTCTCTTATTTTAAAAAAAATATATAAAAATATATTTCTTTTTATTTTCGTTTTTCTAAATAAACATAATATAAAAAATATTTGATTTTTATCTTTCTTTTTCTTTATCTTCTTTATCATTTTAATTTAAAAAAAAAAGATTTCATTTCATTTTTGTGAATAATATAAAAATAATAAAAAATCCAAGAAAATACAAATGCTCATCACACCATCTTTTCCTGTTTACACCTACCACTTTACATTTTGGACGAGACCCATAATACTCTAAACGCCTCACTCATGTTCAATTCTTCACTTCTGTTCCACTCTAAAGTTTCCAATCAAAGTGATACACAACATTGTAAGGGTCAGTTCAACAGTTTCCAAAACAAATGTATTGCATGGTCATTGATACAGTGTTATGTCCAGGGTTTTCTTGGATGCCAATCATTTTCTGAGTTTTTTTATTGGGAAAATTTTGCTACGCAAAGACATCAATTTATGCATAAATGATAATGTACATGCTGACATAAAGTTTTTTTTTTTTTTTTAGATATTTTTTAATTTTTAAAAAATTTATATTTTTTATTTTTAAAAAATTTATATTATTTTTGAATTTTGATATTTTGATGATTTGTGTATTTTTAAATAATATTTAATGTTACGCGTAAAGTCTTTTAATTATCTAAAAAAAATAACAAAAATTTTTCAGAAATAAATTTTAGATGACATGTAAGGTCATTTTATTTTAAATAAAGCACGTATATTTTTCAAAATTGTTTAGAAAAAATAAAATTTATATTTATAAAAAAATTTAAAAAAAGGGGATGAAATTAAGTATAATTGTATGTAGAAAAGGCGAAAATATGATGATGGTGTATGCAAAATAATAATAAAAATATTGTGACAAAAAATATCGGTGCACATATGGAAAGGAAGTTACAAAAATAGGTTAGTAAAATGGACCCATGTTTTCATGGCGGTGCAGATAGAAATGTTGGGGTGCAGCTAGGGAATCACGTTGGGCCAAATCCCAACGTCATGTGTCTTTCTCTTTTCTTTATTTTTCAGATACCACCTCATTAATCAAGCCAAATGGGTATGTAAATTGTATACTTAAAAATCTTAAATTTTCATATATATATATATATATATATATATATATATATATATATAAATTATATATTTTTTAGATATTAGAGTGTATATGAATACACAGATATAACAACAAAAAAAAATATATCATTATAAAATATTTTAAAAATTTTATAAAATTAAAAAATTTTTTTAAAATGTGTATAAATAAATATTAATTATATATATATATATATATATATATATATATATATATATATATATAAATTAGCTAATTTTGAGCTAGTAGAAGGTCTAGGAATACGCAGATATAACAACAAAATCAACTATATCATAACAAAAGAGTAGAGTATATAAATTTATCATAGGAATGAAATTCATAAATCAATCAGCCCTATCCATCACTTCATCATATCATGCAGACATATAAATACATACATATAAAACACATATTAAGAATATTTATTAAAAAAATATCTACTCACAACTTTTGAAAGAATCATATTAAGTAACACTCTTTGCATCTCACACTTTATCTTCATAAATATAAGATAAGTTTAAAACATTCAAAATCTATGACTTATAACGTATTAGATGTGTAATAAATTTTTCTTTTTCAATTTATAACTTGTCAAATACATAGCATATCATACATGTAATAAACGCTCTTTCAACATATTTCTTACTTGTTTTAAAAATTTATCTCCAATATGGAAAAAGTAGAGAAAATTTGGTTTCACTTGGATATTTTAGTGAGATGAATTTTGAATAGTTAAATCATCTTATACGTCTTTTATCTTCATATTTTATCTTATTTAAAAAACTTATACTCCTAGATCAAATTACTCCATTTTTATATTTAACTTTTAACCAAGTTTAAAATAGAATAATATTCTAAATTATCAATGAAGTGTCAATTTATTTTTTCTAATTTACAAATAAAAGTAATAGGTTTATTTATTTAGAAAAGCTATTTTAATAAATATTTTAGTGAGTAACATATTTCTTGATATTTTTAATTTATTTACAATATTGAGAAAGTAGAAAAAATTTGTTTTAGATGGACAATTTTATGAGATGAATTTTGAATAGTTAAATCATTTGGCAAGCTTTTTATCTTAACCAATAATATATTCGTATATTATGTCCGTTCAAATCACTTATATATTAAATCAAATTACTCGTTTTTTAAATTTAGTTTTGAAACAAGTTTTAAATTGAATAATATTCTAAATTATCAATGAAGTTTTAATTAATTTTTGGCAAATGTATTAATGAAACTAATGGGTTTATTTAAATAGAAAAGCTATTTTAATTTTTTTTTCATAAGTTACCATATTTATTTTTATTTTTAATTTATCTATGATAGGGAGAAAGTAGAGAAAATTTGGTCTTGGATTGATATTTTTATGAGATTTGTTTAGAATAGTTCAATCATCTCATAAGTCCTTTATATTAACCAATAAAATGTTCATATTTTAGTTTATTTAAACCATTTATACTCTTAAACTAAATTAGTCGATTTTTCTATTTAACTTTTATACAAGTTTAAAATAAAACAATATTCTAAATTATCAATGAAGTTTTAATTAATGTTATTCAATTTTATAAATAAAATTAATCACTTTAATAAAATAGAAAATCTGTTTTAGGAAGTATTTTAGGAACATATTTACTGTCATTTTTAATTTATCTCCAATATGGAGAAAGTAGAGAAAATTTAATTTCAGATGGATATTTTTTATGACATGAATTTTGAAGAGTTGAATCATCTTATAAATGTCTTATGTTAATAAATAAAATATTCATATTTTATCTTAGTTAAACTGGCAATACTGTTAAATCAAATTACTTGATTTTTAAATTTAGCCTTTAAACAAGTTTTAAATGATATAATATTTTAAATTATCAATGAAGTTTTTATTATTTTTCCTAATTTAAAAATAAAATAAATGATTTTATTTAGACATAAAATTTATTTTAATAAATATTTTAGTAGTAACATTTCTTGTTATTTTTTAATTTATTCGATTTTTAAACCACTGATACTCTCAAACCAAATTATCATTATTTTTTTATATTTAACTTTTAAACAAATTTAAAATGGAACAATATGCTAAATTATTATTGAAGTCTTAATTAATTTTTCGTAATTTACAAATAAAAAATAATGAGTTTATTTACGTAGAAAGACTATTTAAATAATTGTTTTAGTAAGTGACATATTTATTGCTATTTTTAATTTATCTAAAATATGGAGAAGAAAGTAGAGAAAAAATGGATTTTAGATGGATATTTTTATGAAAAAATTTTGAATAGTTAAATCATCTTACAAGCTTTTTATCTTAACTAATAAAATATTTATATTTTATCCTATTTAAACAGTTTATACTCTGGAATTAAATTACTCAATTATTAAATTTAACTTTTAAATAAGTTAAAAATGGAATAATATTATAAATTATCAATTAAATTTTAATTATTTTTCCCCTAATTTACAAATAAAAATAATGAGTTTCAAAGGTATTTGAAAAAATATCTTAGTAAGTAACGTATTTAATTTTATTTTTAATTTATTTACAATATATAAAAAGTAATATTTCTATGGGATGAATTTTGAATAGTTAAATCATTTTATAATATTATTATTTCAACTAATAAAATATTAATAGTTGATTATATTTAAACCGCTTGTAGTATTAAATTAAATTATTTGATTTTGAATTCAACTTTTAAATAAAATAATATTCTAAATTATTGATGAAGTTATAATTAGGCTTTTCTAATTAAAAAATAAAAAAGTATAATTTATTTAGATAGTAAAGAAATTTTAATAAATATTTTAGTAAATAATATATTTATTGTTATTTTTAATTATATTCAAAATATTAAACTGTAAATAGGAGATAAATAATTAAAAAATATAATAATATAATAAATAATTAAAAAATATAAAAAATATAATTATTAATTAATATTTTTATAATTAATAAAAATATATAATAAATTCATTCGTCACAGACAAAAAAAAACGCGTAGAAACATCAATAACTATATCGAGAAAAACCTTTATAAAAGGAGAACGAAGGAAGTAAAGAAACACATTATCATAAACCATGAAGTCTACACTATCCTTCACTCTCTCTTTCTTCCTTCTCTTCATCACCAACTTTCTTCCATTAGCCTTTTCTGGGCCTCACGAAAAAGTCTTAGACTCAAACGGATTTCCCATTTCTTCTTCTGGTGAATACTACTAGATTTATTTATTTATTATGATGATGTAACTCAAAGAAAGGTTGCACTCGTTATTTATTTATTTAAAGGATGAAATAAATACTACTTTGGTATGATATTGTGTATTCTTTAATAACTTTTCTTATGAGACTTTATGTTTCTTATTATGTTTTAAGTAACTTGAAATAACTTTTTCATATATGGATATGTATTTTTTTATTAAAAGTTTTGAAAGGAATGTTTCAATTAAATTCCAATATATTAATTATCTAGAAGATGTTTTCATAGTAATAAAAAAATATACGTTACTATCTATGAATTACCAATGGAAAAAGAATTTTTAAGTAAAATACTTGAGGATTTCCAAATTTGTAACTAAGTTCATATGATTTTAGTTGTATATATAATTACTTAAAAGATAAATTCATGGATATTTACGTGTGGATTGATGCATAAGTAGATTACATGCATATTTATAATAAGTTATTAGTGCATTTTACATATTCTTTTTGTTGATTAAAGAAATGAATGGATTTGTTTGTTGGTTGAGACAGAAAGTGACTATGAGACATTGTATATGTTTATCGAGGTTTAGTGGATATTTTGAAAAAAAAAAAAATTTGAAATTTTTATAAAAAAATAAAAGAAAAAGTGAAAAGTTTCACGCTTACTTATTAACCACAACCACCCGATTGGACTAGGAAGACGAGAACTAAAATATCGAAGATACATGTGGAGTGAAGGGTTTAGATGCAATATCTCTACCAAAATCTGAAAATCCGAGATTGACGTCCACATTAAAGGTATACAACACATTCATTAAAAGGTATTTTGACATATAAATTTGTAAAAAGATACACGTACATATAGAAGAAAGCAATTTTTTTTAACCAGCCAACAATAAATTAAATAATATAAAAAAAATACTTTAAGGATACTACGAAGGGAGCTAAAATCTTAAAATAACAAGAGAATTTTATCTTATAGACTCTCCCAGCGCATGCACTAGAAATATAGAAGCAAAATACTTGTTCTGAGATCCAATTGTTGTACTACTACAACCTGCTACATGGCTTCGTCCGAACTTCCGACCAACTAGACCTGCAAAAGAAGCACACTCCTAATCTACCTTGCCAAGTATCCTAATACCCAATCCCTCCAGCCCTCCCATACTAGCCCTTACTAAAGTTCTCAAACAAGCATCATCTAGTTACACCATTGATTCCAAACATTTTATAGGATAAAAATATCAGTCCGAATAAAAGAATGTCATTTTCGATGTTTTATGTTTAAGCCATGACCATCTCTTAAACTGTGCTAAACAAAATACTTTTACACCATCCATCACCCTTTCCTTAAAACCAATTTTATTTTTATAAATTCAGATATATGTAACAATAGTCACCTACATTCTTTTCCATATTCTATTAACACTACTCCTTTGACTCATTAAGTAGAAGTTTTGAAAATGATAAGAAATAGACTAATGTCTACCATTAACACTTCCAACCCACTTTTTACATAATCTCATACTTGTTGTACGACCTTACAAGTGTTAAAGAGATATTGAACAGTTTCTATACTTCTCGAACAACAAACACCAATCATTTTTCGTCTGCACTTCTCTTTTAGCCAAGTTAGCCTTTGTCAGTGGCCTATCTATTAGTACTCTCCAAACGCACACCAACTTTTCTCAAACGAACACTGAATCAAATTATTCGATTTTTAAATTTCACTTTTAAATAAAATAATATTCTAAATTATTAATGAATTTTTAATTAGTTTTTCTAATTTAAAAATAAAAAAAATATAATTTATTTAAATAGTAAAGAAAGTTTAATAAATATTTTAGTAAATAATACATTTATTGTTATTTTTAATCTACATTCAAAATATTAAACTGTAAATAGGAGATGAAAGTAATAGTAACATATATTAATTAGCATTTTTGTGTTTCGCATTATGTTACGTGTCCTTTTTTTTATTCTAATGCAATAGTTACTACAGTTTTTATTTTATCTTATTTTTTCTATTTATATTTCATTTTGAAAATAAAAAAAAATTACAAAAAGATGTCGGTGTTAAAAGGAAAAAAAAAAAAAAGCACAATTTGAGACGGCATTTATAATTAATATTTTTAATGTTGGGGCCTGGAAACATACTTCTCAACGCGTTTATCAGTGATAACTTAACATTTTGAATTTAGTAAAAATAGATAATAAATGCATTAAAAAAAAAAAAAACTAACAATACCTCTCCGACCCAGGATGAGTCAAGATAAATAATTTTATAAAATGAAATTTGAATAGTTATTTATGAACATTTTATTTTAATTAATAAAATATTTATATTTTATTATATTTTAAACTGATTATTGTAAGTCTTCACCTGAAAAAAATAATTATTTATAAACATTTTATTTTAATTAATAAAATATTTATATTTTATTATATTTAAACTGATTATTGTAAGTCCCCACCTGAAAAAAATAACTTTTTTTTCTCTCTCCATCCGTATCTTCCTCTCCCTTAATTTCTGAATTCATACTTTATCTATTTCAGAGACGGCATTTGTAATTAATATTTTGAAAGTTGGAACCTAGGAAACATGCTTGTCACTAACACGTTTATCACTGATAACTTAACAGTTTGAATTTAATAAAAATATATAATAAATGCATTCATCACAAAAAAAAGAAAGGTAGTGATACTTTGAATCATTATTTATTTTTTACCTTCATTTAACATTTTTATATATTATTATTTTATTATTTATACAATACTTTATTATATAAAATAATGTTAAACAGGATGAAAAATAAACAGTGTGTCAACCAAATATTTCTAAAAAAAAAAAACGCGTAGAAACATCAATTACTATACTTAGAAAAACCATTATAAAAGGAAAACGAAGGAAGTAAAGAAACACATTATCATAAACCATGAAGTCTACACTATCCTTCACTCTCTCTTTCTTCCTTCTCTTCATCACCAACTTTCTTCCATTAGCCTTCTCTGTGCCTCACGAAAAAGTCCTAGACTCAAACGGATTTCCCATTTCTTCATCTGGTGAATACTATATCAAACAGCTTAATCCTCAAGCTCCATCAGGTGGTGGAGTAGAACTTGATTTTGATGGCAACTCAGAATGCCAAGTTGCTGTTCGACAAAATTATAATCAGTCTTTCAGTGGGCAGTATCTGAAATTCAACACACAGGGAAGCAGCTCAGGTGCCATATTCACAGAGACACCATTAGAGATTACATTTGTTTATGAGCCTTATTGTGCTTCATCCTCAAAGTGGGTGGTAGTTGGTGATTCTTTCCCTGCAAAATGGGTGGCTATTGGTGATGCTAGAGACCATCCAAGGAAGCAGATGATAGCTGG
>Ga0099825_1001797_pt1 | contig 27870 bp, 11 predicted proteins | sample SiratroredBW_FD_76838 | JGI IMG/M metagenome (GOLD analysis project Ga0099825, IMG submission 76838) | Root nodule microbial communities of legume samples collected from California, USA - Siratro red BW | ecosystem: Host-associated > Plants > Roots > Nodule | place: USA: California | collected...
ATATATATATATATACGGTTGAGGTGCAGGCTTATATGTTTGTGTGTGTGTGTCCGCAAAAATAGAGAGAATGGTTGTAAGGTATTTATATGTTTTTCTACAGAAATACTAGCTAGCTGTCTTTCTCTCCTAAAATAACTCTGGTTTTTGGTTCCTACCCATTAAGCTATATTCTAACTTGAAAGCTGTCTCTCTTAGGCTACCATAAGAGAACCTGGTTTAACCATGCTAACTATTATCTTTTGGTAAGTCTCTTTTAACTATTAGTTTACAGTGAGTCTCTTTATCTCACATAGGAAGTAAAACCTCATAAAATCTCATTTATTTTGTATTTTAATGATAAATATTAAGTAACTTATTTTTTATTTACTTTTTATTAGTTATAAAAACATAAAAAGGTATTTTCTTGGTTTATTGAGAGTGTTTTCTATATAAGAACTCATTCTCTATTTTATAGATTTTTTTTTTTAATTTTCATGCAACATCTTTAGATAAAAAGAAATATTTGTGATTTCAGCTGAAGATTTATACTAAAATACTCTTATGACTATTTTTTTTTTTCTCCAACCTTTTAGCTCTTACAAAATGTTACTATATTTTTTTGGGAGTAACCATCCCTCCAAAATTTATTTCACAAAAACAAAGTCTAAGTCGAGAAGTGCAGTTTTTAACATGTAGTTAAAGAATGTCATTTTCAAAGGATAAGCCGTATCGAGGAAGCGAGATTTTCAAGACATGATTGACGACAACTTTAGACATACAAGTTGAAATTTACCTAAGCAACTCTTGTGTTGTGTTTGACAACCAATATGATTTTGTTTTATCTCGATGGCCCATCCATAGTTTTCCACCACATGACTATGGAAAAGTGTCGGTAATAAGTTGCCACGTGGTTTACCCAATAGCACTCGTACCGCCGCCATTATTAATTCAACAAATGAAATTAGCTAAATCAATAATATCATGTTTGATTGATTTTACAGAATAAGAAACTTTTGTTTGTCAATTTTTTAATAACCAATGATTTTCAGTTTACGATTAGTTAATAGGTAGGTCACTCAATTTTACAGATTGGGGAAAGAACCAAAATGAGTCAAAATTTGACTACTAACTACTATTTCTATTTAGTCAACGACACAAAGTTATAGTTGTCATCCTTCAATTTAATTAGACTTTTAAAAACAAAATCATCAACAAAACAAATAATACTTCAAATACAATGATGTTAACTCTAACATGTAATTTTAAGATTAGTTTTAACTGATTGATTTCATACAATGTTCATTATTAGAAAAAAATTGTTTACGTTAATGTTATTTTAAAATTTTTAAAATAACATAATAATTGTTTTCTTAATTATACCTTTCTGCAAAAGAGGGGAAATAATCATGTGTTATGAAAATAATAAATGAGTTAAGAGCTGTATTTAATGGAACTTGCAACTCAACTTCATGCTGAAATTCGATTGTATATAAATTGTTTGGAATATAATGCATAATGGTTGTTGGTAAATAGTCTGTGGAACATGGTATTTAACGGAGTGGCTCCGGCTTAGAGTTTCTCAGTCGTTTAAGATAATCAATCAAGGCCGTTAAATTGTTGTACGAGGAGCCACCTTCTTGAACAGCTTGTCTCGCCGTTTCACCGAACTCTTTTGCTCGCCGTCTGATTAGCAGGGATTCATCAGCACCGTCCATGACCCTCCTCACAGCCTTCTCTATGCAAGCTCTGCCCACAAGCTTCTCGTTCTCGAAGAAAGCAGAGAGGTTCCACTCCTCTGCGCCCACCTCCACCCCAATCCCCCGCACCCGCGTTATTAACTTCTCGTTGTAGAACTGGTCACTATGAACGGGCCACGTGATCATCGGAACCCCAGAAGCTACGCTCTCCACGGTGGAGTTCCACCCGCAGTGCGTCAGGAACGCGCCAACAGCGGGGTGGTTCAGGATAATCATCTGTGGGGCCCACCCTCTAATAATCATTCCCTTATCTCCGTTCCTCTCTTCAAACCCCTTCGGTAACCACTTTTCTTTCTCTTCTTCATTCTCTTCCTTTTCTTTCTTCTCTGGAACCACCCATACGAATCCATAACCCGACGCTTCGATGGCGCATGCAATCTCGTAAAGTTGTTTATCCGGGAAATAGCAGAGGGTCCCAAAACTTATGTACACAACAGAGTTCACTCGCTGCGAGTCAAGCCAACTCACACACTCCTGCACACTCACCACGCTCTTTGCCCCCCTCTCCGCTTTCTCCCGAGCGGTTCTGCGAGCAAGACACGCTGGCCCGAGGTGCCAGGCCTTGTGCCCTGTAGTTCTCTCGTAGTGGCGGAGGTACTCCTCCCCATCTAGCTCCACGAAGTTGTTGATAATGAAACCGTCGCTTTTGAGCGCCATCGTGAGCAGGGGTTCCAGGAATTCCCGCATGTCCTTGGGCGGAGATGAGCTCATGGTGATGTGGTGAGGGAAATCCGGAATGGCAAAGGGACCGGAAGAATGGAGGCTGAGAGTTTTGACGGACTCCATGGCGCAGATGGAAAAGAGGGAGAATCCGTTGAAAACGAGCCTGGGGATGCGAAGCTTGTTGGCCAAGTCATGGACCCAGGGGTATAGAAAATCGGCGACGATGCAATCTGGTGGGTCCTGCTCCACGAAACTCTCGATGGGTTGGCGGAGCAGCGTGGTGGCGGTGTGGATTCTATAGGATTTTTGGAGGTCGGTGACCGCGGTCAGGTTTTCGACGCCGTCGGGCAGGCCTACTTCTTCGGAAGGGAAATGGAGGATGTGGAGGCGGAAGTTGTGGGATTGGTTAAGGTATTGGGCGTTGGAAGGGGTGGTGATGATGGTCACGTGGTGGGCACGTGAGGCGAAGAATTGGGCTATGTCGCATAGAGGGATTATGTGACCCGCTGCGAGGTACGGAATGAAGAAAATTTTTAGTGGGCGGTTTTCTACGTCCATTCTGCCTCAACTCAAGTCTCTTTGGCAGCTACTTTACAGTTGAAACTACTTATACTGTAGCTAGTTTGAATGAGCCAGAGGACGTTGTTGTTGATGAAGCTTCGCGTCTCTGAATCTAACCCTAAACGTAGGACGGGACAAAACATGCAAGTTGGCCTATTTCATTTTTGCTTTGGAATCAGTGGAGACGGTTGTATTGTTAGTAGATATTTCACAACCAAAAAAATTATATTTTGAAATCCAAAAATAACTCTTGATTTGTTTATTTTATTAATATAAAATATATAATCGAAGGTATGTTTATGATTAAATGTTATTAAAATAATAATACTAGTATTGTAAAGTAAGGTTTCAGGACATTGATTTTTTTTTTCTGCATATACTTGTTTGGCACGTAATAAAGGGTTGTCTAAGTCAAACTGAAAAATGGAAATATGTTTAAGAGGAAGCACGTGGAGACAGGAAATCACGTGTAGGTTATCTTGTTGTCTTGACGTGCAGACCTTGACAAGGACAACTCCAGACCGACTCTGTGGGGGTAAACGTAATTTAACATCATCTTTAATTTATTCTATAGTATTTTCACCGTGCAATTACTCACCAACATCTTATAATAATATAAATATTTGAATTAATAATGTAATTTTTAAATATTATTATTCTACCAAAAACATGCCAGATCCTTTAATTAGAGAAGCAGTATTTTGTCCCTTTTTTCTTTCGCTGGTATTCCTTCTAGTTTATTATCTTATTGGTTTCGGTAATTCCTTTTTCTACAGATAAGATCTGCATTCTTATTTCTGCCTTATTTATTGCTTATATTTTAATTTAATGATTTTTTATTATTTGTATTAATATTTATTTTATTGTGTTTCAAATTTATTTTCAAATCATAGTATTTTTTTTCCTTATGACAGAATCCTTCAATTCATTCTAACATGATGTATTTTTTTTTTTTATGATAAAATCTTTCTATTTTCAAAGAAGAAGATTTTTAATTTATTTGCTCATGTTTCCTTTTTATTATTCTACATTCATCTTTAATGATAAAATATAAGTTGAAATTATATGTATTATTACAAAAGTGTTTCAATCTTTAATAAAACTTGTTCAGGATGATTGGAAATTGGATCAAATGTGTTTTTTTTCTTCTGAATTAATTTTAAATATTGTGTTTCGTCGATAAATTAAAATATATATCTAGTTCGTCTTTATACTTTATCTTAGTCATGTAAAATATCCTCACTAACAAATGACATTAAAGTATTTTTTATGTGACAATAACTTAATTTACGATGAACTATAATATAATTTTCACGTGCATGTGTGTTGTTCGTGCTTAATTGTTTTTAGATGTTGTCTTACTTTTGTACTTTAGGTTTTCGTCTACTATTTTTCTCCTTCTCAGTTTCAAAAAGTAGAAAGGTTAATTATTTTCAAAATCTTCTTCGCTTTTCCAAAATCTCATTAGATCTGTTAGGTTAACCTTGTGCAATGAAATTTTAATGTTGTTATAGTCTCGATCCATGTGGAGGAGTTGCGTATCGAAACCTATATATCAACATCATCTTCGTCTTCTTCACATAAGATTGTTACTTATAAAAAAAAAGACGCATTGAATAACAAAAGATAAATGTTTTGGAGTTGTAAAAAGTAAAATTTAATATTAATATTGAATTTAGTTCCTATAGTTTCCCTTGTAGTGGAGGTCGAGAAACTGAATGTGTTTTTTGACGGTGACATTTTCAATTATATTTTGTTTCATATTTTTGCTAAAGAACAATTGTAAATGTAATATATAATGTTTTCTTTTTTTAAGTACAAAAACCTTGTATTGAAATAGTTTGTATTGAAAGAGTTAATGTTTTCCCTACCTGTTTTTTCCTTTTAAGTACAAGTTTTCTTTTATGATATTATGTTTTTAGTAATAGTTGATAAAATCAATATTAAGTACTGCTTTATTAGCTAATACATTTCAATAAGTAAAATGAAAATATTATTAATAGAAGTGATTGGTCATGAATAAAGAGATTTCAAATCAATACAAACTTCTCCATAATAGAATAATACAAGTTGTTCATAATTATCATTTAAAGTAAACATAAAAGTTGGTAAACCTTAAATCCAACACAACAAAAGTGCATAAAAAAAAAACTCTTAAAATAACGTATTAACGATCTAACTGCCAAACTCAGGTTTAAAATGGCCCACGACTCCGATTAAACATTGTAACCTTCAAATAATTTTCATTTGTTTTGCTAAAGTTCTTGCTTAAACTCGCTTGAGAGTCTAAAATTAGTATATTGGTCTGAATTATTTTCCCTCCCCTCCTTGCTCTTCTGTCAGTGTTGGACTTGATTGATACCAACTTTCTTTTCAGTGTTAGTTATGCAGGTGTGGATGTGGTTTTCAATTTTTAGTATCTTCGTTTTTCCTTACATATATAGTAGAAATTAACATATAATATTTTAAAAAAATATTAACTTTATTTGACAACCTTTACTATTATTATGACCATATTGCTAACATGTACTATACTTCATAATAGTATATTGTCTGCTAAGTTTTGAATGATTTATATTTTCATTAACTGTTCTTCTTGAAGGTAGGAGTTATTATGTATTTATTTTTTACCACAACTTCTGTCCATATTTAAGGGAGAAATTTATCCTGAATTTTTTTTTACAAAATTCTCATAATAGAAAAAAAGAAATTATTTATACTATAGTTAAATCGTGTTAGTATAATTTTTTTACAAAAAAAATCGTACTAATAGTATAATTTTATTTAACTCAAAATAAAACCGTATCATTGTAACACTATTTTAAAAATTAAACTAAATCATCTCATATTCAAAAGAGTTTCAGTGTAATAAAATTAAAATTAATATTATCATTTACACTAAAATCATATTATAATTACAGAATTTCACCATTTCATTATGAATTAAACAAAATCATACTATTATAATATAATTTTTTTAATTTTAATAAAATCGTATCAATTTAATACGATTTTTTCATAATAAAAATAAAAAGTTAAGAAATTTAAAAAATTAGGCTAAAATGGAAAAAAATCACATCCCTCTTGTAACATTTATGGACTTAATTTATAATTAAAACATTTGTGAACTTAATTTATAATTATTGCATCAACAACTTACCTAGAAGGTATACCCACTAAATTTAAAAAGTAACTTGTATAAGTATGGTCTTTAAGGTTAACTACAGATTTTTCCATTACGAAACCCTACATAACTTCCCCATCTCCTTTTTCCACTTTTCACTTTTCTCAAATTCTGTATCTAACAATGATGTTTTGCATGACTTTAATAGAGTACAAGAATAAAATAAATATATAATTTAGTTTAGGAACCAAACGTAACTTTTGAAAATAGTTGGGAGATAAAAACATATTGAATTGTATCAAAATACTACGTAACTCTATATTTTCGTTTTTCCTTACATAAAATTAACATATAATATCTTTTAAAAAAATTAACATTATTTGACAACCTTTACTATTGTAACCATATTGCTAACATGTACTACACATGATATCATTTTGTCAGCTAAGTTTTGAATGATTTATATTTTCATTAACTTTTCTTCTAAATTTTTTAGGCTTTCTTAAAGGTGTCTTATATTGGAGGTAGGATTTATTATGCATTTCTTTTTCACACAACTGTTGTCCATTTATGAAAGAAATTTGTTCCATGTAACAGCCTTCATGTTGCATCCCTCTTATAATATTTATGGACATAATCTTCAGATTGTTCTAACTTATAATTAATTGGAGTAACAACTTACCTACAAGGTATGCCCACTAAATTAAAAAAATAAAGTGTACAGGTATGATCTTTAAGGTTAACTACAAATTTTTCCATGATAAAACCCTACATAACTTCACCATATAGACTTTTCCACTTCCACTTTTCTCAACTTCCCTATCTAACGATAATATTTTGCATGACTTTAATAGAGTACAAGAATAAAATAATTTAGTTTAAGAACCAAACATAAATTTTGAAAATAGTTGGAGATAAAAACATATTTAATTGTATCAAAATACTACATAACTCCTCTCCATCTTAAAACATATGATTCGTTGATAATAGATTGAAATTGTACTTTTCACTACAACTATATTATTATATTGTACAATAAGATAAGAATCTAAGTAGGTAAAGTTGAGAATTGTGAAATTTTTTTTGTCTTATATATTTTGGAGAGACCCTTACCCTTAAAATAATAATAAATTTTTTCTCTTCATTTTTTTGAATGCACAGAAAAATGTTATTCGGTTTTAAGAACTAAACTTCATGTAAATTAATGAAGCCAACTCTAATTGAGCACTATCTATATGCTTCCTTGATCATCATTATTATTTTAACACAACTGTTCACGTTAAGTGACCATTGATTGAAAGATGATTAAAGAAAATAGCGAAGCACGCCGTACTGTGATTAGCGAGAGTCTCTTAGGTGAGTGAGATGAGCAATGAGGGCAGTTAAATTGTTGTAAGAGGACCCTCCATCGTCAAGAGACTGTTTAGCTTTATCCGCAAACTCTTTTGCACGCCGTCTGATTTGTTCAGCTTCATCACCGCCGTCCATCAGCCTCCTCACAGCCTTCTGGATGCAATCACTGGTGACCAGCTTCTCCCTCTCCCCGTACCCAATCTCCCTCCACTCGGTGGCGCCCACCTCCACCCCGACGCCACGCACCTCAGTAACCAGCTTCTCGTTGTAGAACTGATCCCCTAACACCGGCCACGTCAGCATGGGAACTCCGGCTGTAACGGCCTCCAACGTCGAGTTCCAACCGCAGTGGGTGAGGAAGGCACCGACGGCAGGGTGGCCAAGGATAAGAAGCTGCGGGGCCCACCCCCTGATAATCAACCCCTTCTCTTTATTCCTCTCTTCGAAACCCTTCGGAAGCCACTTCTCCTTCTCCTCCTCGCTCTCCTCCTCCTTCCCCTTCTTCTCCGGAACCACCCATACGAAATTATGCCCAGCTTCTTCCAACCCGCATGCCATCTCGTAAAGCTGTTTATCCGGAAACCGACACATGCTACCGAAGCAGACGTACACAACAGACTTCTCCTGCTTCGAGTTCAGCCAACTCACACACTCCTCCTCGCTCACCACGCTCTTCTCGCCCCTCTCTTCGCCGCTTTTTGCAGCCAGACACCCTGGCCCAAGATGCCATGCCTTGTGGGCCTTGCTTTTCTCGTAGTGTTGGATGTACTCTTCTCCGTCAAATTCCGCGAAGTTGTTCACGATGAGACCGTCACTCTTCATCTCTGTTTCCAGAAGCCTCCCCATGAAGGCGGCGATCGTCTTCGGTGGTCTCGAGCACAAGCTGATGTGGTGAGGAAAGTCGGGGATCACGAAGGGGCCGCCGTCGGAGTCAAGTGCGGGGTTTGATCCCACGGACTCCATGGCTGCCACGGTGAAGAGGGAGAAGCCGTTGAAGGCGAGTCTCGGTATGCGGAGGTTGTGGGCCACGTCGTGGACCCAGGGGTACAAGAAGTCGGCGACGATGCAATCGGGTGGGTGCTGCTCTACGAAACGGGTGATGGGGACACGGAGGAGCATGGTGGCGTAATGGAACTTTCGGGCGGTTTCATGGTCATTGGAGGCGGACATGAGTTCGACGCCGTCGGGCAAGCCAGCTTCTCGGGCGGGGAAGTCGACGACGTGGAGGTGGAGGGAGGGGCTGGATTTGCGAAGGATTTGGGCGTAGGAAGGAGTGGTGATGACGGTGACGTGGTGGCCACGCGCGGCGAAGAGTGTGGCAATGTTGCAGAGAGGGATGAGATGGCCCGGTGCTAGGTAAGGAATGATGTGAAGGTTAAGCGGTGGGTGTTGAACATCCATTGCTTCACAAGAAGCTTTCACCCTTTGCTGTAAAGAGTGTTTTTCTTATCATGTATCTGAGCAAGCAAGTTCTGAGAGTGAAGCTGCTACACAAGATGCTTTTATACAGGGAAAATGGTAGTTTGTACTACTGTTTCCAGAAGGGAGGATCTTATTTTAATATTATTATTCATCACATGCATCACACTTTTATATATATATTATTATTTTATGAATATATAATATTTTATTAATAAAAATAATGTTAAATGAAGGTTTTCTCTAAGGAAAAAGTTATGTTGAAACTACTGTTCATAACCCATCTTCATTTGACCTTGATTTTCATTAATAAAATATGATATATTAATAAAATAATAATATATCTTAGTATTAGATGAGTGTGAAACGTGAAGAATAGTGTTAAAATATATAGAACTCTAAAATTAGCTCTAACGGTTTGCTGCATATTACTTAAAAAACATAATCAAATAGCACTCACTCATTTATGAGTATACTTAATTCAAATATGAATTTTAAAAAATATTATGAATTTTTTTTTGTTTATATACGTAAGCACGATCACAATTAATTCAAAAACACTTAATTGGAAAAAAAACAAAGAAAGATTATAATAAGTTACATTCACATGAACAATTGGGGAGCAAAAATAGATGAAAGGTATGCTCTCTGCGTATCCTTAGGTACTACTAAATTTTATTTACTATTTTCCTAAAAACAATAAAATAAAAATATGCACATAATAGTTAAAAAAACTGTTGCTTTAATAATGTAGTAAATTTATTTTAAAAAGTATCTTTTATTAAGCAGGAAAAATCTGTTATAAAAAAAACTAAAAATTATTAAGTTAATAAAATATTGTAGAAATTAATATTATTTGAATATAATTATTTTTCCAATATTAGTTTAATTAATGTTTTAAATAAGTCATTCTGCTTAGTTTTTATTTTTACTTAAGTTAGATTATTAGAGTGGCAATTTTGTAACTATAACATATCAGACTTAAAATTAATCATAACTATCCAAAAGTCAATAAACATTACTCATTGGATAATGTGTTAAGGTTATCTATACTTCATTAATAATGAGAAGTTATCTTTGTTATTAATGAAAAGTTATATTTGTTAAATGGAGAGATCAACAATGGTATAATATAAGAGTATAGGTAAGAAGCATATTTTTTGGACGACATAGACTTGATAAGGTATTAATAATTATTTTTAACATGTTATCTTCGTTAAGTTTATTAAGATTTGTGAAAACAAGAATTTCTACAATTCATTTTACAAAATATTTATTAGCTTAACAAGAGTCTACAGAATTTTTATCAACTTAATAAGAAATCGTCTATAAGGTGATGATTTTCATTCTCCTACCTTTATACTTTTTTTGTTAGATATTGTAATGTCTTTTGATCTTGGGTTACTTGTACTCAGTGCTTTATTGTATATGGATTGAAACTTTTTAAGTGTTTCAATTAATTTTATTTATTTTTGACTGTTAAAAAAAATAAAAATAGTAAAAGTTAACAATGATATTATAAAAACTTTTAAAGTTGGAATTGTAACTGAATAGTGCAATTTCATAATTTATTTTGTTGGTATGATATCCTAAACTCTTATAATCACATTTTCAATATTTAAACTTTCTCAACAAATCCTAAAAGATAAGAAATCTAACAAATAAAATACATCTCAAATAGAAAAAAATATACTAAAAATTCATGACTTAAAAGTTATAACTTTGAACTACAAGAATAATCATTACAATATGTTACTTTGGAACATATTTTAAACAACTAAGAGAATAAACAATTAAATAAAATATAGAGACTAAATTAAATCTCATGAGTAAAAAATAATTAATTAATTTATCTCTTATATTATTAAATAGGTAAGTGTAACTTGTGATTACATAATAAAAATTTATCTTTTGAAAGTGTTTAAAAAGGAGTTAAATGAAACCTACAATCTTTTTACAACAGATAACAAATAAAAAAGAATAAATAATTCCGAGACATACAAGATAACAATAGATTTAAATTCAAAATACATAAAATTTATCCTAATCCATTCTCTAACTTCTACATATAGTATCTTTAAATAACTGTCTAAAAAATTTTACTAATAAATACGATTAAAACAAGTATTATCATTTATTTCAGATTATTCTCTTTTAAAAAACACAAATCTCTAGGAAAGACTTAGTCCTCCTTAACACTGAAATTCTCCACACTAGAAATTCTAAAAAGTAACAAAATAAATACTGAAAGTTCACTCTCATAAAAAGAAAATAATAAAAGTTTGGTGAGAATAATAAAAATTTGGTGAATATAACTTTACAGGATGAAAAATAATTTAAATTTTCAACTCAAACTATTTTTTTCTTTATATACTGGTTATCAAATGTTTTTGATTAATGTTTAACGCTTGGCTTGGTTATATATCTCTTCCTCGTCATATTTATAGATACTGATATTGCCATATACACATTATATTTATTTTCCATAAAATCATGATACTTTGAATTTTAATTTTTAACTTTTTAAAACTGAAATAGAAAAGGATAAACTTGCAGATTTTTATTTTAAATTAAATTAAAAAATTATATCTTCAACTTTTTTTTTTTAATTTTCATTTTTACTGTCCAATATCTCTACAAAAGTTTAAAAATATAAAACCATATGATGCAGCTGACGCATATTTAAAGATTTAAATCAAAACCCAAAATGTACAGTATCGTGTAAACTGAATTACATGCTTCAATCAAAACCCAAAATTTCAATTCATTGCCGTCGGTTGGACGTGAAAGCATAAAATATGTCTCCAATAAAGTTTGTTCGGAACAAAATAAATACAAAAATTGATTTTCCTAAAATCATGCAAAATGATATATACCTGTACCTGAAAAAATGGAAAAAAGATAAAATCAATTAATTTATTTTATCAAGTGAACACTGTTATCGAAAATGTGAAAAAAAAAAAAAAAGATGTGATGAATTCAGCCGTGAATGAAATTCGAAAATTATATGCAGCTTTTTTATTTGGATCCAATTTAATACTTTTATTTCAAAACAAAGATATGACAACAATTCAGTGTGTACTAGAATAGGAAAAGGTAAATCAAAGATGATGCATTACTTTTAATCATATGTCATTTTAATTTTTTATTATTTTATTATTTGATGCATAATTTTATTTTAAATTAAGCAAACCATTTTTTAAATTAAAAATTAAATATAAAAATATCTACAAACTTTCACAGTGTAATTTTATATAAATTGTTTAATTTTAAAAAATATATTATTATAATAAATAATTAAAACATAAACTTAATTTTGTTATCGTTATAATATAATATTAAAAATAAATTAATCAGACTATCTAATAACACATTTATGTTCCTTGTATTTTTTAAATAATTTAGCTTATTAATTTAAACAGTAAAAAACTTAACATTTGTAATTAAATATTTTGATACAAATAGATTACAAAGTCGCTTTATTATTTTTTAAGTTATTTATATTTTTACGGAGTAATCATATTCTCACATTCTTTTTTTTTATGAAATTTACTTATTATTTTTAGTATTATATTTGATTGAACTAATTTATATAAATATACTATTTAAAAAGATAAATAGTTGTAAATGAAGTCTATTTAGTTACATTAATTTGGAAGAGTATATTGAAGAGAATTTGAAATTATGAAACAATTATTATAAATAAATAGTAAATTAAAAAATACCATTTTCCACAAGAGTCAATTAATAATTTCATAAATATACTAATTAAAAAAATAAAAAATTTATAACATCTATCAAATCATTCACAAACTTTCATAAATATTCTTTTCGATTCTTTCAAATATTATCATCTATTTATTAATTTAAACAACCTTATCATCTAGACACAATCTACTTGAATTGTTTCAAATTTATTATAAATTTACTCCTTCAGAGCAAGTTATCTCTATCTTTCTTCCCTTCATATTCTCACACTCTCTTTTTATGACATTTAGCCCTCTCTTCTTCTTGTGGATTAGGAGGCCGACATATATCCATATTTTATATAAAAGGGTATATATAGTAATAAAGAAAATGAGAGTGTAAATAGAAATTTAGGGTAGTCTTAACAGGAATTTCCGTGTCCAATTTGAATGTGATTTGGAGGGTGGTGTCAGAGTGCAGGCTGGCTGTATTGTATATTTAATTTAATATTTGAAATGAAGATTAAAAGTAATAATTGAGAAAAGTTGGTGCATTAGTGAGTGAAAGATGAATAGAGAGTAGAAAAGGTAACCTATGAGATATGTGATAGATGATGTTTGTGGCCTTGGAGGAGCTCCACCTCGATAAGCCCACATCAAAATGCTAACCCAATCACCACCGTCCAGTGACGTGAGTGGGTGCGCTTTGTGACAGCGGCGCACGTTAGCCTCTCCCCCCACCAAATCGGTGGTGCCCTCCCTCGTCCTATCCTGTCCACATCTCAAAACCAGCCGCACACCACCACCCACTATGTTACCAAACGCCACCACCACCAAACCCATACCCAAACCCACTCTCCCCCACTCTATCTCACCCCTCTTCTCCCACTCTCTTTCTCACTCCTTCCTCTTCCATGGCCTCTCCTCCCCCTCCCCCCGACCCTCCTTCCGCCGTCCCCCTCGCCCTCCTCCCCCTCCCTCTCCCCGCACCCCCCTCCTCCCGCCGCCTCCCCCCTCCCTGCTGGTCACCCGATGAAACCCTCGCCCTCATCGACGCCTACCGCGACAAGTGGTACTCCCTCGGCCGCGGCAACCTCAAGGCCACCCACTGGCAAGAGGTCGCCGACGCCGTGGCCAACCGCTGCCCCAACGCCTCCCCTCCCAAAACCCCTGTCCAGTGCCGCCACAAAATGGAGAAGCTTCGCAAGCGCTACCGCACCGAGATCCAGCGCGCTCGCTCTCTCCCCGTCTCCCGATTCAACTCCTCCTGGGTCCACTTCAAGCTCATGGACTCCATGGAGAAAGGTCCCTCTCCTGTCAAACCAGAACACGACTCCGATAGTGACAACGATGATGAAGACAACGAGGATGATCAAGATCTGTACCAGGAGATCAACCACAACGGCCATACCCGGAGCTTGAACAAGCTGTACAGGAACGGGTTTCCGGGCGTCGGTGCCGGTGGGTTTAGGATCCGAATTCCCACCGGGATGGCCCCTGTTCAACCCGGGTCTGGCTCGAAGATGTTTGGGAAGGTTGGGAATCAGAAATTCAACCCTAATTTGAATCAAAACCCTAACCCTAATTTTGGGAAGAAGAGAGAGAGAGACCCGGTGGGAGAGGTGGTGGCTGCTATTAAGGTTTTGGGAGATGGGTTTGTGAGGATGGAGCAGATGAAGATGGAGATGGCGAGGGAGATTGAGACCATGCGAATGGAGATGGAAATGAAGCGCACTGAGATGATTCTGGAGTCGCAACAACGGATTGTTGAAGCCTTTGCCAAGGCAGTTTCGGAAAAGAAGAAGGCCAAGACTGCGTCTTCGCCGCCGCAGCCCTAACCTTAAGGTCTTTAGATACTGGATTGCTGTTGTTATTGTCTGTTTAGATATTGCATTGCTGTTACCAATATTTCTTTTTGTAATTTTAAGGACATCGGTTTCAGGTTGGTGTTGGATGAACGGAGAATGTAGTTTTAGATATTCATTTTGTAGTTTTCATTTTCTTGCTGCCTTTTTTCTTTTATGTTTAAATAAAACCAGAGGCCAAGATCTTTTGCAAAATTGATTTGTGTACTTGGATTTATTAAGAGTAGCTAATAGAGGTATCGGACATGTTGTGAAATTTTCTGGATTTTGTGCAATACATCAAGAACTGTCCTGGTTAACTGGTGGTATTAATCTTAAGAAAAAAAATAAAATATCACACCATGCAGAGTCTGTAAGCACAGGTAGTATGGACACAGTTTGCCAGATGCATGTTGTGAAATTTTCTGGATTTCCTGTGAATATTCATTTTCGTCTGTTTCCTGTGTCTGCTGTGTTCATTACTTGTGCGGATTCTGGTTTAAGATTAAAGCACCTATTTGGAGTAGCACACCGTGCTTCTGGAATGCCATAAAAGCAAGGTAAAGTAAATATATGCAATTGGGTCTTAACACATAGCATCCAAAACATAACTAGAACAGCAATGAGAAATCGTATAAAAAGCCTCTGTCGAAAGAGAAAGCTGTGTGTGAAACTAACTTCACTGCCAGATAATATAAGAGAATGATATCCTTCTCTGTATATGTTGGTGCTTTCTACTATCAAGGACTAAGTTCAAGTTTGAAAAAAACATCTCTCGTTAAAAAAGAAAACCATTGAACACCATTCCTTTTGAATTCTTAGAAGAGACTTGCTAATATTTTGTTTTTTACTAATCTAGAGGTTTCTTTCCACTGACAGTTAGTTATCTTTTTCTTTGTTTTTTTCCACTGTAATTTAATATTTTGCTATTGGCTTTTCTGTATATTTTAGATTATAATTTCAAAATATTAGTAACAGTAAAATGAATAAATAATGTGTATAATAAGAAAATTTCCTTTATATATAAATAAATAAATGGGGAAATTCCTTTGTGTATTAACATTCGAAATGATTTTATTTTAATTTATTTATAAACTTTGCATTGTTAATAATCTCTAAGGAAATGTCAATTACTTTATTTGACCTAAATAAATTTAAGACATCTTGATTTTTTTTAATTTGAATGAACACTATTTTTTTTTTCAAATTGGATATATAATAAATTATAATTTTTAATAAATTATAAAATTTTGTTTATGTTTTTTAAATAAATATTTATTTATATTTTATCTATATAGTTATGTTGACTTTTTAAATTGATTCTTAAAATATTTGTAGAATATACAACTTAGTTTATTTAGTAGTTTTTATTATAATAAATAATGTTTTCTTTTTTTATAATATGGTGGTGATATATTTTGTCTTGATGTGAACATAGTAATTGAATATCATTCCTTAAATTTAATGAGTTTGACAACATAATATAAGTTGGATTAAATTGAGTTTGATATATTTGACAACATAATTTAAGTTGGGAATTTGGGTTAAATTGAGTTTGATATATTTAAGTTGAATTTGATTGATTTTTCTACGTATACATGAATTCTTCTAAATATATTTATTAGATAGAACTATTTCAATAAAAATCATTTCATAATATATTTTTAGCTTGGATAAAAATTGATTTGGTCAAACTAATTTCTTGAAGTATAGATTCAAGATGAATGACAGAGAAAATTAAAAAAGGGTTAGATAAAAAGAGAGAGAGAGGAAATTAAGATAGGGTTAGATAAAAAGACAGAAAGATATAAAAGAAAGAAAATATTATTATTAAACTAGGTGAAGAAACAAATGTCATGCAATTATGTAAAGTTATGTACAAAATCACTTCTCAAATTTATGGTGGGATTTTGTATATAAATTCCATAACAATTTAGATAAAGATTTTGTGAGAGTATAGACTATTTAGTTAGTGGATGAAATATGTTAAAGAGTTAATTGCTTATTTTGAATTGATTTTCTAACAAAATATAAATAAAGCTAAAAATGATTAGTCTTTAAGTGTATTATAGGGTTGGCAGCCAATAAGACAACATCCATGTTGTCTGATTAGATGCAAAACGATTTTAAAGTGAGATGAAATTCATCAAAAATATTGGTTAGATACTTTGCTTCAATTGAGCTTTTTGAACAACTTTCTGTTTGTTTGGAGCTCATGAGATTGGACTTGTCTAAGAAAATTGATGTACCCAGATGTTGATTTTCTGTTATTTGGGTTAAGAACCCCAATCAGCATTTGCAAAAGCTTACAATTGAAGATGCGTACACTTGCGTTTGCGTAGCAGCAGCAGACCATGGTCAAGAGTCTCAACAAGATAATGTAAAATTCACTTAACAATAGGCTAATGATGTTGTTGTGGGTTATGCATGAATTGACACACTTTATTAATACTATAAGCAAGTTCAGGTCTAGTGGAAAGTATATACTGTAAGGATTCAACAACTAACTTGCATAATGAAGCATCTAAAACAACAGTTAACCCATATTAGGTTAGACAAGATGATAAAATCATGGGCTTTGGTTGTGGTTTGGAAGACAACATAGTTGTTTGTTGCAGAAGGTATGTAATACATTTTGTCAGAGACAAATGCAAAGTTACAATCCATGGTCCATGATGCTTCAACACCGAGAAAATAATATAAACGACCATTTAGTGTGAAGTGTTGTCCAAGCAATATTACGAAAGATTGTAAGGTAGAAGACTGTGTAAACTTCTAAACCGAGAGGAATCACTCTTTGTTGAAGAAAAGCCAAAAGAAATTAAAGTGGTACTTAGCTTAGTGAACCAGGATGGAGGAACTTGTTTAAGGCCATAAGTGACTCTGCCTAATTTGCAAACAAGATTACAATCTGCAGCTTATGGTTGAACCTATATACATCTTCTTGTAATTCTCCATACAGAAATGCATTATTAATGTTTTTTAATGAATAGGCCAACTATTTGTAAAAGATTAAAGATGAAGGAGAGAGAAAACCAAGAAAGGGGTAGATGAAAAGATAGAAAGATATAAAGGAGAGAGAAAGTATTATTAATAAATTATGTACATTAGGTGAAAAGGCAAAAACCATATTTATACAATGCCATGCAATTACTTACATTTAGGTAGGCAACCATCCTAAAGGGAATGACTATATTTAGAACAAATTTGACACAAAATCTTGAAGTTTTGAGAGGATGAATGACCATTTGAATTTCAGTTATTCTGATTTTGATTTATGGGATTAACAAATCTTGTATTCTTGATTAACATAGTTTCTTGTAGTAACATTTGCCTATAAAAAGTTATCAGATGAAATTTGTTTACCCAATAGTTCCTCCTAAGCAAGCAATAAGGACTCCACATCTGTTACAGTATAAGGATCCAAGCGGAATGTAATTGTAGTAATAAAGATATCGTATTCATCCAATATGATATTCTATCGTCATGGGAGAGCTAACTGCAACCAATGTATCAATTGTCTTCTTGATATTAAGAAAATACACAGAGACATACCTACCGTGTTTCGGAGTTCTTAGCTGGAGCTTCAATTTCTTTATTCTTGTTTGTGAAATGTGATATGTTTGCAGTTTGGCCCAAATTGCTGCAGTTTGCAGAGGAGTCTAACCAACCATTTGTGTAAGAATCATGGGATGCATGGAAGCAAGTAACCATGCCATTATCAACTGATCTTGTTGATCATACTAAATGTAATCTTCATTTTCAATATGAGTACCATTAACAGTGACGTATTAAGGTGGAATAGAGTTGCTCTCTAAGAACCAATGAAATTTAAGACCACAAATGGTCGTCAAGACCTATTGTTTCCATAGTAGATCATTTTCATCATCTAACTTGAGAGTGATTGGAGCTGTGAAGGAATGTGGAATAAAGCTTAGGAAGAAGATGATGTAGGGGAAGCGGAAAAAAAGTCCTAAGTTGTAGCGGCTAGTGAAGAAGCCATGAAAGACTTTTGATACCATGTAAATACATGATGAAGGAGAGAAAAAACCAAAAAAAGAAATATATAAAGATATATAAAAGAGAGAAAGTATCATTGGGTGAAGAACAAAAGCCATATTTATACAATATCATGCAGTTATGTACAAAACCAAACCAATCTACATAACATACGACAATCATTCTTCAGTCAAAATAATACTAATTCGATCTCTAAATCAGTCATATTTTCTCGTTCAGTTTAATTTTTTATTTTTTCTTTACTTTCAAATGTTATAAAAAATGTTGTTGAGAGTGATAAAAATTGTGTCATTGTGACTACAAATCTATAATATATAATACTAAACTATTGTTTGATTTATATATTAAAATATTGATATGTACATTAATATATATATTACAAGAGAGATCCATTTACTTTAATGATAATATGAGTCACATATAGTAAGATATTATGAAATGAGAAGTTGAAGAGAGACTTATATGTATAGATAACATATCTATATGCATATTTGAGTTGTACTAAAATTATTCTGATCCATTGCTATTAAATTTCTTTATTAATATAAATCTTGAATTAAATTAATTGTTAAAATATACTTAATATGAATTTTTTATAAGACCTGAGTTGATATTTCTTTTTATTGAATATCTTAATGTATAAATTAATATTGATCTATATATGATTATTGTATATTGATATGTTAATAAAAATGAATTGTTAATTGAAATATATTTTTTTACATACTTTTTCTTATGTGAAATTTTATTTTAATAATTTATATTTGTATGTATTGTTTTTATTATAAATTATAACGATCGTAGTGTATATACGAATAAATATACATACATGTTGAAGTAACATTATTTTTATTTTGACTACGTTTGAATATTTGTGTTGATCTATATTTTATGTATATTTAAGGTATATTTTGTACATAATAGATCAAGGATTTTATTATAAACTATGTACATATTCCTTCATAAGTTTATAATACAATAGATATTTTTTAAGGATGTTACAACATGTACATTTTCTTCCTTAATCAACACAATTTGATCTTTGATGCACTATAAACATTCAAAAAGATAATTTTACTATTGTCTTACAAAGAATTTGATAGTTTAAAAGGAATAAAAATTTTATATTATTGGCGATTTTGGTAGGTTTCAAGGGACTACATTGTTAATACTTAATTTTCAATTTTCAACCAGAGTGCACTGAGTTGAAATCCTTGTAACTTTATTCCATTCACTTAATTAATTGAACCAGGATTTAACGGCAGTTATTTAGTTGATTAGTTTTTCATGATTTTTTAAACAATAAATTTATATTATTTAACATTACATAGGTATATGAATTTTTTGATTTACATGTGACATTTACAAACTTAAAACATTAACAAAACTGATTTACAAATTTGAAACATGAACTCAAGTTAAGAAATTTCGTAATACTTCTTTACTGTACTATTATACACATGATTAAATTTTAAAATATATTTTATATCATTGACAAATTATGTACTGATTAATTTTAAATTTTGAAAAAAATAAAACAAAATTTTAATTTTTGAGTAAATACTTAATTTGATTTCTGAAATATTAAAGTATTTACTAATATATTCTTGAATGATTTTTTTTTCCATAAAATAGTTTGTTGAAAATTTTTGTACGTTGTATTTAAGTTATTTTATTAGCGAGGGGCAGAGTTCAAGGGCAGAGTTCAACTTAGATTATAAATTTAAGATGTAAATCTTATAATATATCTTTATCAAAGTATGCTAATAATATTAATATATATATATATATATATATATATATATATATATATAATATTATCAAAATATACACCTATTTTTTATTTTTATTTGATTAGGTTTCAAAATAACTTTTACTAAAGCATTTGTTTAGTTTTATTTTGAAATTAGTGTTTTTACTCTTGCAAAATCTTTCCTGATACAATATTTTTTTTTAATTATGTATTATTCATTGTAATCTTTAATTTAAAATGTTATCGAAATATGTCAACTATAGCTAATTTATCATAAATTATGATAGTTTGTGGTTGTTACCAACTTTTTTAAAGAAAAAGTAGCAAATCAATTAGGATGTATATTTGTAATATTGAAGAAGGAATATTGAATGTAAGTAGAATGATAAACGGGGGGTTTTTGTTGACATATAAGTAGTTGTCTACCTAAAGGGAAAATTAAGATTGACCCAAAGCTTCATATGAGCTAAGAAAATTTGAACTTAATAGATTCTCCATTCCTTTTTTCACATAGAAGAACATTTTCAACATTGATTATCCATTTTTAGGTATTTTATTATTGTTTTATTTTAATTAAGATACAAATTCAAATAATCAGAGTATAAAATCTTTTCATTGTACCAGATGAATTTAGTACTTGTTAGTGTATATGTTAAAGGGACAGAATTAAAGAATAATGAACGTTTTGTGTTTATATGAGTTGAAGTTACACAAAAGTTATCATATAAGAATGAGAGATGTATCATTATGACATAAACTTCTGTTCAAAGTCTCTTGAACTAAATAAGTTAGATAAAAGACAGAACAAAAATTTAAGATGTCATTTATATGAAGAAGTTATTTGGAGACTTTATCACCTCAATCTTTCACAAGACAAATTAAATATTCATTTTTTAATTTCTTTATATAATCTTAATTAAAAATACATCATATCCAAAAAAATTAGTTGAAGGTATTTCATAATTTATTTTATTTATATAAAATGTTCTTAAATTTTAAATAAAAAATGAATTTGTATTTAATTAATTATTAATGTCTATAAAAAGGAAAATCTTACTATTAAAAATTCTAACCATACAGATACTACTACAACAATTCATGCATTGAAAACAAAGTCAAACAAAATACTTATTGCAATGGATTGAAAACCCAACAACATCAATCTTCATGCAATCTACACAAGAAGAATGAAGTTTTTGTAGAAGTTGCCAAGTGTTGTTTAGTTTTGGAGTTCACTGTTTAAAAACATATTTGTTCATTTATTTTAAAGTCTTAATTTCAAGCTGAGATATTAAGAGTAAATAAATAAATAATCTGGGGCAGGCTTGAGAGGGTATAATTTGACGGTGCAGTTAGATTAGAGTGAAACCCCAAAGAATGTGGAGTAGAGTGGAGCAGGGCAGTTTTAACGCCGTTCTATTTGCTGCCATTGCTATTATTCTATTCTGTCTGAGTTCCCGAATGACCCAAAAGCCCAATACAAACCCAAACACAGTTTCCCCGTTCCACCAATCACCCACACACCACCATGCGAGGCCACGATTGGATCAACAACTCGCTTCCCGATGAGTTAATCGTCGAAATCTTCTCCCATCTCCACTCCAAGCCCAACCGCGATGCCTGCTCCCTCGTTTGCCGCCGCTGGTTCCGCCTCGAGCGCCGAACCCGAACCACCCTCCGAATCGGCGCCACCCACCTCTTCCTCGACCTCCTACCCACCCGCTTTGCCAGTCTCACAAACCTCTACATCGACGAACGCCTCTCCATTCCCCTCCACCTAGTCCGTCTATCCTCTCTTCGCTCTTCTCCTTCCATTCTCGTATTTCTATTTCCATTTCAATTTCATTGCCAAATTGAATTTCGTTGTTTTTTTTTATTCCAGGGAAGAAGACGAGCCACCGATGAAGATGGCGATCTCGAGTCCGTCTGTTTATCCGATGCTGGTTTGTCTTCGCTCGGCGAAGGCTTCCCCAAGCTTCGCAGATTGGGCTTAATCTGGTGTTCTAACGTCTCTAGCAATGGCTTGGCATCGCTTGCTCAGAAATGCACTTCTCTCAGAGCCTTGGACTTACAAGTAAGCTCTCATAAGTTTCTTCTGCTAATTCCATTTCCGTTTCACCCTCCTTTGATGTGAATCTCTCTGTATAAGTGCTTAATTAATCACCTCTATTTAGAGGCCTGTTTTCCGTATGAATGCATTGTTTGCCTTAGCGTCCTCTCAATATCTACAAATCTACACGCCGTATTTGCAGTTATAGTTTCTGAGGTTTTCCTTTAGGGTTGTTATGTTGGGGATCAAGGTCTGGCTGCTGTTGGACAGTGTTGCAAGCATCTTGAAGATTTGAATCTGCGCTTCTGCGAAGGCTTGACTGATTCGGGTCTGGTTGAGTTAGCAGTGGGTGTGGGAAAATCTTTGAAATCTCTTGGTGTGGCGGCTTGTGCTAAGATAACTGATATCTCGATGGAGGCTGTAGGATCAAACTGCGGGTCCCTTGTGACATTGTCTTTGGATTCTGAGTTCATCCACAATAAAGGGCTGCTTGCTGTGGCTCAGGGATGTCCAGCTTTGAAGGTTCTAAAGCTCCAATGTATTAATGTCACAGACGATGCTTTGAAAGCTGTAGGCACTAGCTGTCTGTCTCTGGAGTTATTGGCACTCTACAGTTTTCAGAGATTTACTGATAAGTGAGCTGCTCTCTTTCAAATTCTTGCTTTAGTTTTCCTTCACTCCCTTCCTCCCAAATTTATGTCCTTACATTATTATATACTTTGAGACTGAAGTTTGTCCAATTTGAAAATCCTTGTTTAAAATGCTATCGGTTTGTTGCACACATTGGGGGGAGGGGGTGTAATCCTTTCTCACATGTCTCGGATCATTACTTAAGAATTTCCTTTGTAAGAATTGTTTTTTTGCTTTATTTAGTAATTCTCTTATAATAATGTCTTTTATCCAGGGGGTTGCGTGCAATTGGGAATGGATGTAAAAAGTTAAAGAATTTGACTTTAATTGATTGCTATTTTTTAAGCGACAAGGGTTTGGAAGCTATTGCTACTGGTTGCAAGGAACTTACACATCTTGAAGTCAATGGATGTCACAACATTGGAACTTTGGGGATAGAATACATTGGGAGATCTTGCCAGTATGTTTTTCTCTGAGCTAAATTACTTGCGAAAATGTTATGGATCCATTGACTTGAATTATCTAACATAGTTGGAACCAATAAATTTAAATTAGGGTATGCCAAACAATTTATCATATCAATAGTTCCCCTAGGATCTTTTAATGCATTCGATCTCTCTTTAAATGATCAATCAATAAAGCATCACAGGAGGCAGAAGTTTTGTTGTCCATGATGAATGTGCCATGCCAGTTTATTAACCAACCATGTCATGTGTTTATTGATGGTGCACTGAGGTCTGTTCCGGTTGTTCTGGTTCATGAATGATTGTGTTGTATATGTAACTTTTTAGTTAATTTAGTGGAATAGTGATATTTACACATTTAGGCCCCTACTATATGAGAGAGAAACAGAAAGACAGAGAAAGAAAGAGGGAAGAAAAGAACAGAAAGGATAGAGAGAAAAAGAGAGATCAGAGAACTTACATTTCACTTGTTATTATTGTTCCATTCTGTCCAACATAACAACAATCTTTATGCATTGGTAGCTACCAACAAGCATAAAATCCTAACAAACAGAACCTGACGAACTAACTTACATTCATTTCCTATTCATATTTACATATCAATCCTTACCCAAAAGAGAATCCGAGCCCTCTAGGGTTTTAAATTTCAAATCCCGGAAGAGGAATATAATTTCTGTTCAATCCCTAAAGTTTTCAAGAACTTCAAAAAAATACTAGTATTTCGAGTAGTGCTCCATGTAATGTGTAGATCTGATATGTGTAGAGTTGAGCTATTGTGGATACAAAATGACCATAAAATAGGCATTTTTGCTCATATGATCAAGATCACCCTATTAGGATTCTTGCTATTGGAGTAAAAGTAAGATTTTGGGCTGTGTTTGTCTTCTGCAATTAAAGCTTTCAACGTTTTTGAAGAATTTTTGGATATCTCTGTTGCCGACTTCTCTATTGGCTGGGACTCACTTCCCACTTTATTTTGTGTATTTGCTATGGTTACTGCTGCCAGGAGCCTGTAACTCATGTTCTTGGTCAACATTTTTCCTCTCAGCCTACAGTTGCAGTGTGATTTATTGCATCCATGCCAAATTACAATTCTCTCACTTTTCCTGGCTTGATAAATGGACTATGCCCAGCATATTCCTCCTGCAGCAGACCAGCCATTTAAGCATTTCAAACAAGCCAGGTTTACAAGAAAGTGCATCAAATTCATCATTAAATTCTGCTAGGTGGCTTGTTATCACATAACGCATCAAATCTTCTCCAGGGGCCTCGTGTGCAATTTCAAAATGACCTTCCAAGGTATCAATGTACTGGTCCTAGCCTGAATCTTCGCCTTCCCATAGTTGCTCATATGCTTGGTGGTACCATTGATATACTTTATCATCCAGCCCTGTGCTTGCCATCTTAACTTTCATGTCATTGGGAGTTTCATCCAGCTCAAAGAATCCTTCACTCAATTATCCAAGCGAGAACATCTCCTCTTTGAAAATTTCGGAATCTCATCTTTGTAAATTAGGTTGGACATCCATACTCTTGTTAGAATCATCTTGTCTGCATCGAAAGTAATCTTCATAATCGTGACCATGTCTGAGATTGATGTAGGCATCATCCTTTTTGCATATCAAGTAAGCAGATCAGAAATTCCCTCTACCGTTTCCTCTGTAAAAGACCTTTGTATGCCTCTGATCAATTTGAATGACACAGTCTTCCATTTCACACGTTGTTGCCTGTCATCATGTTTTTGTGCTCATGAGTTGAAAGATTCTGGGCTAGTAGCCCTGGACGGTGAGGCTCTTGATGCCACTGATATAGGATTTAGGTGGGAAGGAGAAAGAAGTTGAAGGAAAAAGAGGAAGGGGGAAGAAGAGAGCTGAACACAGAGAATTAAGGGGCGAGAGAAACCGAGAGATCATAGGGTTTCAGTTATTATTCTTCCAGTCTGTCCAAAATATACCAAAGTTATGCTTGATTTATAGGTATTTGACCCATAACCATTAAATCCTAACTAACAGTAGCCAACTAACTCACATTTCTTTCCTATTAATATTCACATGGGAATGTTATCTATGTGGGCATGCTAGCTCCTGATATTCGGGTTATCCTTGATGGTACAAGTTGCCAAAATGTTGAATTATTTCCATTGTCTTACAATTGGATGCTAATCCCAACTTTTTAATGTGTACAGGAAGCTCACTGAGTTAGCATTACTTTACTGCCATAGAATAGGTGATGTTAGCCTTCTTGAGGTGGGGCAGGGGTGCAAATTCTTGCAAGTTCTTCACTTGGTAGATTGCTCAAGCATTGGTGATGATGCCATGTGTAGTATAGCTAGTGGCTGCCGGAATCTAAAGAAACTTCATATTCGTCGATGTTACAAGGTAACAAGTTTAAGATTATGTAGTTTTTAAGAAGCTGGCTTGAATGGCATCAATTTTTTGAGTCCCAAGATATATTATTCAATTAATCGAGCAAGCGAATTAGTGTACTGTTCCTATTAAATTTAAGGCAACATACTATCCCTTGTTATTTTGCATCTTAGCTAAGTGTTTCCACAATTTATTTCATTGCTTTACTCATTTTTAACTCTGTCCCTGATCTTGTATGGTTACATTATTTACCTGCTTTTTTCTCTCTCAGTAAAAGATGTGAAATATAGGAAAAATATTTGAATGGGTAGTACTTGAAAATGAATGTCCATGACAGATCCCTATTATATACCGTGATACATAATGTAACCTATTTTTTATGATTGATTAATTAAGTTTTTAGGATAAGTTTTATATGTTTGCTTCTTGCTCTCCCTTTTGTTGTGTTAATAGATTGGAAACAAGGGAATCATTGCTGTTGGCAAGCATTGTACATCTCTAACAGATCTTAGCATTCGATTCTGCGACAGGTAAGTAAAATATATTAGAAGCGAGAACTCTAGATTATTCAGAGCATTCAAAATATTGTTTATTCTGGAGAATGTCTACCTTATATCTGTTATTCAATTGCTAGGGTGGGGGATGGGGCCCTTACTGCAATAGCTGAGGGCTGTTCCCTTCATTCTCTGAATGTTAGTGGTTGTCATCAAATTGGAGATGCTGGAGTGATATCCATCGCAAGGGGCTGTCCTCAACTCTGTCAGTTAGATGTGAGTGTCCTGCAGGTATGTGCTTCGTCTGTCTCTCTTTTTTATACCAAGAACTGCTTTTAAGTTTCCATAATTTTTTTGTTTCAATAGGATGGTATGGTTTCTTGATTTCATCATAGTTGTTTCACTCTAATATTGTGCATGACAAACATCATCATGGTTAGGAATCTCCCCGCCCGCGTGCTCGTGTATATATATATATATACACACACACACATTATTCCCGTATCCAAACTTTTGATTGCGGCATACATATTAGTATGGATGTTTGCTGTAAACAATTTTTGAATCTACATTACATAATCATGTAATATCTATATTGAATGGCTAAATATTTCATTATACATGAGAATTAGTAGAATCTCCAAATTGGTCAACCTGCTAATAACTATAACATTCTGAAATTGTATTACCTTTCCTTTCTACTTCCGTACCTTCTTCAACATTTCTCATTCTAATTTCAGAATCTGGGCGATATGGCAATGGCTGAGTTGGGTGAACACTGCACATTGCTTAAAGAAATAGTGCTCTCACACTGCCGTCAAATTACTGATGTTGGCCTGACGCATCTTGTCAAAAGTTGCACAATGCTGGAGTCTTGTCAAATGGTTTATTGCCCTGGTATAACTTCAGCTGGAGTGGCCACCGTTGTATCCAGCTGTCCCAACATAAAGAAGGTCCTGGTTGAGAAGTGGAAGGTTAGCCAACGGACAAAGCGACGAGCAGGCTCTATAATTGCCTACTTGTGCGTGGACCTTTAGATCATATACATTTATAACTCTGACCCTGAACTTTTTTCTATTTGATTTGTGAATATAACAAAAATGCTGCTGGCAACTCAGTCTAATCTAATGGGTGTGGAAGATGAGGCAAAATAGGGTGCACTCCTTGACAGGAGTTGTAATTATGAGGTTCAATAGTGTAGAAACCAAAGGTTTAGATAAAAAAATGTTTACAGTAGCATGGTCTATGGGCACATAAAAAGGGTATCATGACTGATGTTGTAAGACGATACGGAGAAATCTTGTTAAGCAAAACTAGAGGTTTCATTTCATGTTACTTCTGCAAGTAAAAAACATCAATTGTCCTAGGAGAGATATTGTTCTTTGCTTGGATGTTGGATTCTTTGTTGAAGTACGCGTTTGTGCATGGTTTCTGGATAATTCTCTAGTATTATTTCATATGAAAGATTCTCGTACATATGACAAAATAGTGTCAAGAGTCTAAAAGGGTCACGCCACAAAAAAAAAAAAAAAAAAAAAAAAAATTAAAATTTTTAATAACTTAATTTGAATTTTTAACTTTTTATTTTAATAAAAATAAAAGTTTAAGAAACCAAATTAGGTTATTAAAATCTCTTATTTTTTTTCTTTTTTTTTTTTTTTTTGTGGCGTGACCCTTTTAGACTCTTGACACTATTTTGTCATA
>Ga0099825_1001800_pt1 | contig 27862 bp, 8 predicted proteins | sample SiratroredBW_FD_76838 | JGI IMG/M metagenome (GOLD analysis project Ga0099825, IMG submission 76838) | Root nodule microbial communities of legume samples collected from California, USA - Siratro red BW | ecosystem: Host-associated > Plants > Roots > Nodule | place: USA: California | collected...
ATTATATTTTTTTAATTTATTATTTTTTATGTGTTTTTTTTTTTTTTTTTTTTTTTTTTTTTTTTTTTTTTTTTTTTTTTTTTTTTTTTTTTTCATTTGTGTACTTTTCAATTTTAATTTCTAAAATAGGTAGAAAAATAAATTCTGCTAGTCAAAATAAAAGAGACATGCTGATAATTTCAATTAATGACATTAACTAAAATTATTTCTTTCTCTGCTATTATTTTTTTCTCTGCTATTATTTTTTAATTATTTGATATTATGATTGTTAGGTTTAACAATTAATAATAAAAATAATAATCATTATATAAAAATAATTAACAAATAATTTTTTAATTATTTAGCACCATGTTTGTTATTTTAACAATTAACAAAAAAATTAATAATAATAATTAACCATGTTTGTTATTTTAACAATTAACAAAAAAATTAATAATAATAATTAACAAAACTGTAATAAAAAAAAATTAAGACATACAAATTTATTTTAAATTAAAACAAAATAACATAATGATAATAATAAAAAAAACAATTCATATGAATTTAATAATAATTATTATTATTTTTAAATTAAAATAAAATAACATAATAATAATAATTAATAATAAGTGAATTCAATAATAATAATAATTTTTTAAATTAAATTTGTATGAAATTATTTTTATTATTATTATTTAAATTAAATTCATATGAATTTAGTTAAAATTATTCTTATTATTATTATCATTATGCTATTTTATTTTAATTTAAAATAAATTTATATCTCTTAGTATTCATGTTATAGTTTTGTTAATTATTATTATTTATTTTGTTAACTATTGAATTTAAGGATCATAGTATCAAATACTTAAAAAATGATGGAGGAGAGAGAAACAATTTTAATTAATGTCATTAATTGAAATTATTTTTATTTTGACCAGTTTGAAGGTATGCTTATCTAGCTGACATAATTTGTCCATTTTGATAAATAATTTTTTTTCTATTCATTTTAAGAATTAAAATTAAAAAGTATACTAAAATGGAAAAAAAGTGATATATGATACATCGGTACATATGTTTGGTGTATGCGATCCTTATTTACTTTTATACCTCTCTTTTTTATTTTGTTTCTTCGACTCATCATCTTTTTCTTACCTATTTTTCTTCCGAAAACAGTACTCATTCACACCTCCTTTCTCTTGACTCTCCAGGGATGCAACTTGGGTTTTATACACAAGTTAAAATAATGTTCATAGCATTGTGGATAATAATGACAAGATAATAGTAAAAATATCTATCTCCATATCTCATTGTCTCACTATTTCCACAATCTACATCTATCATGTTAATTATATCCAAAGGTTTTATTCCATGCGGTTTTTATTAATATTCTCTTAGCCCTTGATTTAATTTCCATGAGTATTCACAAGATTTTGATTTGAGTTTATTGTCCCTTGAATTCGTTTTTGATTCATGAAGCATGAATACAGACAATCACCAGCATTATATTGAAACATTTATAATCTTCAAAATGAAAGACATGGTAACAATATAAGAAGATGTAGATATATTGATAGTGCGAAATAGGTGAAAAATGACTAACATAGAACCTAAAGAAAAAATGAAAAGCGTTTTATAAAAGACTACTTGATAAACAAGACATATAGAAAGAAAAAAAACAAGATAATTGATTGAGTATATATATATAAAAATCTCGAAATGATGTTTACATTTTTCTCATGGAAAAAAGAGACAAGATCTCAATAAGATTTATCAATTAAAATGTGTCGAAAAACTTATGTATTTGCTGATTAAATGAAGGCTTAGAGTAGTACAAAGTTACAATTTCGACTTGTTATTGTGAAGATAATGACAAATAGACCTACATTCACCTGTGATGTAAGTTTATATAAGTAAAATTCTTATTATCTATATAATTTTTATGTTCTTGAGCATATTGTGTATATAATTTTCAAACTCTCCTTCACCATTCAAATTGACTTACTTAAATTTTCATCGATATTTGATAAACTTTACCATTTTCTTGTTTTCTTTAAAAGATTTATGATACTTATCATTTTCTGCGTATGTTTCACTGGTTTTATGAAAAAAAAACATTTTGAAAACTTATTTTAATAACATCTATACATCTTACTAAATCAATCTTAATATACAAACTCATATGACTTGATTATTTCGAATAGATTGTTTGATTGGAAGTAATGAATGAAATTATTGTGTTTATAACCATAAATAATTAAACATATTTAAATTAATTATATGTAATGTGTCTATTGAATTGATTTTAATTAATGCGTATAAATTTTTATGTATTTAAATTGAAAAGTATAATATTGCTAACCTAAAGAAAAAAAGGAACTCTGTAACATATTGTTTATTTTATATCCTTTGAAAGTTTAACTTAATAAAAATTATCATAACAAGCATATATATATATATATATATATATATATAATATCATTATAAATTATTTAAATTGATATTCAAGATTTATATATTCAAAATTATTTATTGAAAAGTTAGTAAAAAATAATCATATGAATACATTATTTTCTAATAAAAAACAAAATGTAATATATTCCTCTAAAATTCAAAAGACAAGTCTTATATCTTTTTGTTGATTATCATTATTGAAAACGACATCCTCTAACTCAAGTTTAGCTAATTACAAATTAAAATCAAAAAAGGAAAAATTAAAGGTTGCAATAAAAAAATGTAAATATATAAAATTATTAGTTTGTTTAAATGAAAGATTACAACATTTTTTTAAAATCTATAAGAAAATTATATAACTTGTTTAAAAAAGGAGTTTATTGAAAAGTTAATCCAAGTAACTTATTTTATACTTCCCAGAAAATATATTTCTGGAAGAGGAATTACAAAAGCATTGATTGAGAGTGTATATTATGGTTTTTGCCATTTACACATTCGGATTAGAAATTTTTATCATGATGAATTTTAAAATCTGCAAGTATAAAATTTAGGAGGGGAGATGATGTTCAAATTCAAGACAATGTTTTGGGACTCAAAAACACTCACCCCTAAATATTTATGTACAAATGAAAATGAGAAGTGCAAAAAACAATTACTTTATAATTTCTGCCATTAAAAGCATTAAAATATAATAATTAGAAATTTAAGCAGGATAGATTTTATTAATTTGCATTGTGCTCTTTAATTTGATGACTACATACAAGTTTTCCTTCTTCAAAATATCTATATTATTCTAACAATAGTGTTTTCAATTATATTATAGATTTGATTCATTACTATATTTTAACATTTAATAATTTTTTTTATAAGACTGACATGCTAAGCATCAAATATCATAATTATTTTCCTATCAACTTTTTGGTGAATTATAATCAGTTATAATTAAAATGATTAAACAGTAATAATATATTAGGATGTACAAACTGAATCTAAACTCATTTAAATAAAAGTTCATTAAAGTGTTATAAATAAAAAGAGTGCATTATTATGAAAAGTATATATAGAACAATAAGAGAGAAAAGTACATCTAGAACATCGAAAAAGAAAAACACAGATAAGAGTACATCTTGAAGTTGAGAAAAAAACACAACGCTAATGATAAAGAAATAAACTTACAAGGAAAAAGAAAATATCGGGATTATAAAGTCATTTAAGTCTTGTAAAAATTATAATTTTATTTATTTTCAAAGATTTCATTTAGATATTATTTTACTATTGTTGTTATATCTTCTGCATTTAGAATTGTATTATCTATAAACGTACAATGCATGCCTCTGCTAGTTAAGCACAGAATTGTTTTGGTTTTTTTCACCTATAAGGGAGAACGTTATGTGATCGTGCAATAATGAGTTAAACAAACTATTATCCTATCAATTTTACCGTTGCCTAATTTCCGTTTCTGAAACTTAGACAGTGACATGCGACATGGAGTCCAACCATATACTAGACTAGTAATTCCTTCTGTCAGTTATTCTAAAATTTTCACTGTTGCCTACATGGTCTCAGCAAATATTATGACATACATGTAACTGCGGTGTTCAATTTCCAAAAGCAAAGATAATAACGTCACGTGGTACTAAAAAATTAATTGAGTAGCTTCCTTTACAGTGAATTTGCTTCTCTAAGACTCTGACCAGTAATCTTGGAGTTCCTAACACTAACTATATCTTTTTACAAAAATTGAAAAATACAAAAATGAAAGTAAGAGTACAAATCAGACGCAAGAACTGTCATAACATGTGCCCGGGGAGTTTAGTCTGTTTCGTTGTAAGATCCAACTCAATGCTCTTCAGAATTCATGAAATTATTCAACACTATATAGAAAAATTCATCGTATGTACAGTCTCCATGTGCAGTCTGCTACACCATAATTTCTGATTTTTTGTATGCAGCAACATTCATCTCATCTTCTGTCTAGACTCTGTAACAAGATAACTGAAAAGATTTAGTTGTCTTATTTATGCTTCTTGCCACCAGCCAGAATGCGCTGGATTTGAAGCCCTCGGCTGAAAGCTTGATTGTACAGCAGTCTAGTTTGAAATTCCGAAACAAATGGGAACCAAGCCAGTATGGCCACTGGTGCAAAGATAACCACTCCCATCACGTATTCATACCCTTTTGATAACGCTTTTATAGAACCCCACATTCCAATTCCCTTCACCATGGACTTACATGCTTGACTTATCTGGTCATATATAACACACCAAGAAAACAGAAAGATGTAATTTTTCATAAGAGTTAACAACAAAAGAAATCACGGGAGAAGCTTCTCTAATGATGGCATGAACTAGGAAGGAAAAATTAATTTACTAGATTTTGAGATATAATAACATAAAGAAATATTGCTCTTTTCCATAAAATTAGTCATTTCCTGTACGTGTGAACTAAATTTATGGGACAAACAAAGATAATTAATTAAACCACCCTGGAGTAATGACTGTTAAAAGCTCAAGTACCAAGAGAAACCATAAGGGCATTACATACTGTTTGGGTCAAAAGTTTTGAGACGCGATTAAGGTCAAGTTGTATGTTCAATATCATCAAATGAAAGAAATATACATCCAAACAAGAGGAAAAGACTACTAAAAGAAGTACCTGTATAAATGCCCAACCTGTCGGCATAAAGGCTAGGAGGCTCACAAAGATGTCACTAACTGTGAGACTCAGTAGGGTAAACATCAAGATGAGAATGACAACAATTCCAATAAACAGAAATAATTTGAGGAGACGAAACATCAGTTGGAAATCTGCACTGAACGTCTTTCTACCCAAGGATACTATCTGCAGTTTCAGATGAAAAATTGCTACCAATTAATTAATAGAATAATTTATTAAGATCAAGCATAAGAAAATGCTTTAACTCATAATGAACTGTCCGATAATTGAATACCGACCTTCAATATAACTATGGCGACTACTACCACTAGCCAGGACAGACCATAAACCTGAGAGAGAAAATGCATGTTAGAAAGTTATTATCTTATTCTTATATACACCCGGGCCTTTTATTTCTTTTTCTTTCTTGTTTACCCAGGGAGGGTGATAAAGAAATAAATTCTCTTCTGACCAAGGAACTTCTTTATCTAAAACGTATATTAGAATATAGTATGAATAGATGTGTGCAGTTAAACCCTGAAAAGAAGATACAAAATGTTTGATTTGAAAATGTGAAGTACACTTAAATTGGCAAGCAAAATTACCGTGATGCTCTTATCGGACCTAGCCACATGTAGATGATACACAATCCCATACTGATAGACAAAGAAACGCAGGGCAAGAATGACCTCCCAAATCCTCCCCCATAGCCCAGTGTGTTGCAGATGCTCCTGCTCCTCATTCCACCATGATTCCCAGCTCTTGTTTGAAGGAACACCAATACCACCTTGACTATTTATCCAATTTGTCCAATCATCCCAATCCTCAACTATCTTCTGCCACTCAAATCCCGATGGATTAAAAAGGAAAGGACTGAACAACCAAGAACACACTAAAAACCACATTGATAATGAGAGAAGGCCATATGCTACTGAATCAGGAGTTGCTGATCCATAAAGCCTATAACATAGAAGCAGTATAGCTAGCTCCATCCCTTTTACAAAGTGACTCCTGGAATACATCCTATAATTTTCTGCAAACCTCTCATGACGAACAACAAAACCACGCCCAGTTGCTCGGTACTTTGCCCCACCATGCAACAGAGTGCGCCCATAGTAGTGCATCTTAGTTCCTAGTGAGAAAGTGAAGAAAACGGGTGCTAGCTGCAGCTGCATTATTATGATCTCACTTAGAGCAGTTCTGAATCCTCTCTCAAGTCCAATTTCCATGACCATGGGAAGAGTCATCAGAATACCAATTTGAACAAGGGACTGGGAAGCCATTGCTGCCTTTAATGGATCATCTCCCTTCTTCCTGGCTAACTTAATTATAGCAGCCTCAAGTCCACTCACTGACAGGTAAAATTTTCCATACAGGAAAGCATAAACCGTGATGGCCACCATCTGTGAACAGCAGAAGAAAGCTTTAGTTCTGGATGCGGGATTAGCTGATTAGGCACACAGGATAAAATTCAAAAGACATTTAATCAAGACAATTATATAGCTTCCATGTAGAAAATGCCAGCTCAGTGTTAACTGATCAAACTATCAGAAAATTTCCATATCCATTTGGATATTATTTTATACGATTAGCTAAATTTTAATAACAGTTTTCCTGAATAAACCTTATTGCTTTCAATATAATAAAACGATATTCAGTATTTATTTTGCTTAATCCTAAAGCATTAAGCATTACCATTGAGCTGAAATAAAATCCAACAGTTGTAAAATAAAACGATAGCATTCTGAAAAAGTCAAATCGATGCCCCAGTCGGTAGATATCCCTGCTTAGTGTCTGCTCTCCATTACCACAAGCCACTTTTGCTTCAAAAAGGGAGATTTGATTGAGCCCTACATCTCTACCCTTTCCAACTTGGATGTATTCATGATGAGTAACATTTCCACGTCTTAGTGTTGAGTTGAATCCTGTATGGGCAAAGGCATTGGTGCAGAGGTAGAAATATCAAATCACTGCCAAAAACGATGAATCAACAATGTTACCAGCAAATATATCCTCGCTTAGGTTGATGCCACAAGAAGCCTTGCTGAATCCTCCACGGGTAAAATGGAAAATTCTATCAAAAACATCCGGATGCCCATAGTGGAATCGAACCCTACAAAATGAGAAAAAAGGATCCATCATGTCAGAAAAAATTGTATTTTGTATCATAGATATTTTAAATCTCTCACAATAGTGGCTGAATACAGAATAAAAATACAATAGTATTGTCTCCAAAAAAAAAAAATTAAGGGGTAGAAACAGAAAATCCATCAGTAAGCAAAACTCAGAACAACTATGGTTTGAATGTCAACCTGAGACTAGTTTTAAATATTTTGTATGCATTGCAATCTTAAATTAAAATGCTGCGTTAATTAGCCATCTGTTTCTTGGGGGGTTCCTAATTTATGGAAGTCAACGGTATCATAAGAAACTCAACAACAAACAGAAACTTACTTTAGCGTTCTAGCAAGAACTCTTTGGCCAATTGTGACAAAGCTAGTTTCTTGATTTGACATAAACCAAGCCAATGAAGAGACACTGTAACAAGTGATAAAATTAAGTCGTATAGGGGCTAAACACGGGAAAGGGTTAGCTCTAAGTAGAAAACAATTCATAACCTTCCAGTGAAAATATGCTCACGAACACCTAATATGGTGGGTGCGCGCACTCCATGATCCTCATTAAATTCTTCCAGAAGGTTACGCATTTTCAAAGCTTCTTCCAAGTAATTATCCTAGAAGTAATTTCAAATAAACCAATTTCAACAGGACTGACACCCATTGTCAACTTGTTTGAGCTTTCCCATTTTATAATCTTTTACCTGGTTCATGTCGATAGTCTGAAGAGCTTCACCTCTAGTAAAAATGATGGCATGGTTTTGGTTTTCTGGCTTTCCTTCTCCTAACTTTGCTGCTCCCGGAAGCTTTATTCGATATATTTCCTTCAGAGATACACAAAAAAACAATCATTTCTAAGGTAACCACTAGTAATTAACTACCACTTCCCAGACATCAATATGCATTTACTTGGTCAAGATTGTCCACAGCTTTGACCAATACAGAATAATAAACTTTATGCACTTGTCCACCTTCTCTTTCTTCAAGTTCATCAATATATGCAACACGAAGTGAGGGATTGCTATAAATAAAGAACCAGATTAGATTCTTAAATATTACACGAACTAGGGGAAATAAAAGCCAAATATACGCTAATAAATTTAAATTTTATTTAACAAAGGAACATACTTAACCATCAAATTCAGGATATCAGTTGCACGGCGATCTCCACTACGCTTCTGATTCCCATAGTTTTGACAGGTAGCAACATATGTGAATTTCATGTCAGCCATAGCCTCTAAACTGGCATATAAAGATCTATGACTCTTTTTTTCTTCCTCAGATGGAACATCAATAGCTTTATAGCCGTCGAGTATCTCTGATCACAGGACAAAATAACGTGCAATCATCTTAGCTGATAAATACTTTTTTTTTTCTGACACCCATAATTAATATAGGCTGAGTATTTTTACTAGTTAGTATAGTAGCAAGGAAATGCTTGTTAAGAGTTGAAGGTATGTATAAATAAGAAAAGACTAAGGCCCAATGTCAGAGAAAAACTGTGAATTGCAAAAAATCCCACAAAAGGACTTAATCTTACCTTTTTCAGAAGCCATATCAAGAAATGCCTGGAGCTTTATTGCCCGCCTGTAGTACATCATTCCCCTAACTACATTACAAGAGGAAATAAATCAGTCTACCTGATCCAGCCTAAGGCGAGGGGAAAGGGAGTCAGCATATACCTGTCCTACAAAGAGTTTGTCCTCTTAATGAGGCCCAGTGACGTAGCTGTAATATATTCTCATCTTTCTCCCATATCTCGCTATCTTTCTTACAATCAAGTCGCTCCAAGAAGTTATTCCATTCCTCTGGCAACATTACTAAATTTTAGTCAGTCCGTTCTCTACTATCAATATACAATTAAGTTATATAGTGAGTTATTACTAACCAGGGAAGATCTTCTGAAGGTAATATATGATTGACACTCCATCCTCGTTCTCAAACTCAATGTCATTCTTAGAATATACAGTCTCTTCACTGTAGTATGGAGTTAGGACACTGAAATACGAGACAAAAAAGACTATAATACACACGGACAAGACAGCTTCAAAATGCATCGCATTTTGAATTTTATGAATAAAAAATTTGTTCACAAAAAAACTTAAATAACTAAAAAAGGTGTATTTGGCGTCTACTTTATAAGATAGTAATCCAACAATAGTTGAAGTTATCACATTCTAAAGAAAACATCGGATAACACTGACACTAATGATACGGTCTCTGTTCTATTGGCTGTTGGCATTTAATTTGCATAGTTTATTTTGCAAAATAAAAACATGATATTCCTACAGTTTATAATCTCTGTAAAGCATAACATGGGCATATATGTCTTCGTGGAAATGTAATTAAGGAATCTGTACCAGACCTGAATGAGAGCATTTTACGTACTCGAGGAGCACGTGGCATATCCATGAACAATGAATTGCTAAAGAATGCAACCCTTCTTCGTACTTCAGTATTTGTTGGAACTTCAACGGCAGATTCCTTCACAGTCAAGAGTAGATAAAGACGTCTTATCTGAAACAACCACAGTGATTAATTGGTTTCAGAAGCCTCTGGATCATTGAATAAGAATATAAACTACAAATAAATAGAATTACAATTGAACTTATATTACTAAGTACCTGTTCCTCCCATTGCGCTGTAACCACAGGCGGGAAAAGTATGGCGGGTTTTCCCTCTGTACCAGCAAAAATTTGTTGTCCAGTGTCCTTGCTACTTTGATTAAGTTCTGCCAATTCACTGATGAACATCAAACGTACAAAATCAGGTATTATTATTTTTTTCAATGAGTATATATATTAATATATTCCAAAAAAATTACTGCCTTCAAGTTAAACCTGATTTCATTCACCATCATATCGGTGACCACTTCTAACATGTCTTGCAGCAAGACCACCACAGTACCCCGCTGTGATGGATCTCCCTTTTTCTGTGACAAGAAATCAGTGTGTGACTTATAATGTTTAGATTTAAAGTATCTCATAAATTTAGATATTATTCATTGAGTCCGTGTTAAAAAATTTTATTCTATTGAGTGCCTAATATATTTTTTACTGTTGTATAAGTATCTTGCTGTTTGATTTTACTGTCCACGAGATGACATGGTCATTGTTTCTGTCTTCCCATCTCGAACTCGTCAATCAACTTGCTTCATTCTCTCCAATCTCCTCCAATTCACATGTTAACTTGCTCTTGAAGAGAGAAAAAAACAAGTTGACTGACAAGTTGAAGGAATTGGAGAGGGAAGTAATGAACTGATAAGTAAGTTGGAGACGAGAAGACGGAACTAGGAGTCACACTATCTTGTTAATGGCAAAAGTAAATAGGAGGATACATAAACAAAAGTAAAAAAAATATATATATATATTTTACAAAATTTATACGTTACTTAATCAAGCCTATGCTTAAAGACAAGACAACATTCAAGAATATGAACTACAGATGTATTAGTTTTGTTTTGAATGACTCACCAAGATTTCCACAAGTTCCACGTACTTATTACAGAGGGAAGGTAAATAGCCCATACGGAAATTTGTAAGAAGAGTATTCTTTGAGATGTTGCTCTCAACTTCTTTAATGATGACGGAAATTATTCTGGGTCGTCACAATTGATTCAGAAATACTGATAAGAATTTAATTAAATTAAATTCATAGCTTCCATAGTTCAATTATATGTGCTGCTTAAGAAAACAGCATACAGCTGATAAGAAATTTCATCTGTACTTCAATATGAAATTATGAATTAATGTGGCTAAAATTATATTGATTAGGCAATATAGTAGCTAAATGTTCCTTTGTTCATTTATTTACATAGTGTTGTCAAGTAGCTCATAAATAGATCAAAACTCCTGCTAGATTAAAAGTAAGGAAAAAAATAAAAAACATCCGAGAGTAATAGCTATTCATGAAATTCTAAAGGACTGATAGACTGCAAGAACAATTTTGAAGTTTTTGTACAAAACAAACACATATCTAAGCAGAATAGAAGATTAATGAAATTGAGTCTAGTCTGTACCCCTAAAAAGGAAGTCAATCCATTAATCTTGAATGGCATTTCAGGCATGAAGTATAAACTGAATTCAAACGCAACAAAACAAGATGTCAAAAGGATACCTTTTTTCCGTTTCCCCTATCACTAAATCTTGCAGAAAATGTTTAAAGGATTCGTAGCATTCAATCACAGAACATTTCATATATTCATCTGCACATATGCGCTTCCAAAGGTCAGAGTCCTTCCCTCGAAACTGAGTTGCCATATCTAGTGCTACAGTAATCTGTCAGGTTTTACAGTGTCAATCACAGAAACTGGTAATAAACATATGAATATTGAAGCATATTAACCTACCTTGCCTGCAAGCAAAAATGGTGGCCACTGAATTATTTTCAGACAATGACCCAATGAGTAAGGAACTAGCAAAAGATCCATCTCCCTGGAGTCATGCAAAGATAGTTTAGTCCTAAATAGTTGATGGGCAGAAAAATCAAAAGATGGAAGAGGAAACATATAATCTAGGATAGAGAGCAAGATTGACTCTGAGGTCCTTTCCTATCACTAATGAGATCTTCCTCGCGGAAACAGCAAATAATCTCATTCCATAATTGGGCAAATTTGGCAGCTTCATTTCTTTTGTTTGCAGAAATCTATACAAGCATGGAAAGTAAAGTGAAGATGAATTAATGCAATATATTTAATGTACTTAGCAATGAAAATGTGCTAGCAACCTCAGCAAATTTCTTTGAGAAAGAGAATTTCCCGTTTTGTTTCTTATCAGAAGGAACCAAGCATGCAATGAATGCACCAGGCAATGACAGAAACCGGGATCTTAGCATGACCAGAGTGTGTATCTGTGGAATCAAATTAATAAAATTAGTTGATTGTGAAAAGATGATGGACTACTTTACTCTCTAAATCCACAGAAGTAATCCAACCCCAAGTTCACCCTTCAAATGAAAAAGAAAATCTGATTTAGTTACAAATTGAAGACTTCATAATTTCATAAAATGCTAGTAACACATTATCTCAGACACTTTAATATTGATTTAAATTCATTGGGACTTACAAAATTATGTGAGTTACTTATTTAAAGAGTCTTCCTTATTATTTAAATTTCAGAAAACAATAAAGAATATGCTAAAACTTAAAGTGTGTTGCTACCATTTCTATTATTATATAGAAATATAATAAATGACGATTCAGCACTTTTCATCCAAAAGGATCCTCTAAATTTCTTAACTTCAGTAAATAGGCTTGAGTTTCCCTAGGCTATGCGTGTGTGTTTTACAAAAATTTAGAGTTATAAGAAAATGGATGGCAAGTTATTTTTGGACATGACAAGCTAAAAATCAAATAATAATTATGATGACCTCTCCTAGCCGATCAAAGGCTCCAACAGCACCTCCGTACAAAGTTGAGAAGATCGCATACCAAATTTGAGTGTCCATGAAATAAACCTGAATTGAAGAAGTAAATAAGGAGATGTGAATACACTGAAATGACTGTACAAGAGAAAAAATCATATATGTAAACATAACCAGGATATACAATATACACACCAAAATTACAGGAGCCCAGAGTGCAATTATTGCACCATAGTTATTTCGAGCTGCATAGACTTGAAAATATTAGATCAATAAAAGCAAACAGCAATGTAATGTAGCCTTAAAAAGGAGAAGACACTACCGTTGGGAAAAAATTCATGCCATTCAAAACGGACACGCCGAATGCTCATTATGTCCTTTGTTGGTCTAACTAGAGGTTTAATCTGAAGATAGATACAACAGTTACAAAGATGCTCAATAAATTTACAAAGCTAGACTACTAACACAAGATTTTTTACCTGGACAAAAAAACTGAATAAAAATTTGCAAGTCAAAAGCAACAACCAGAATATAGTGTACCTGAAAGTCAAGAGAGAATTTAGATGATGGAGTATTTTCAAAAGGAACAAAAATATATATTATAGTGCTGTGTGAATCATACTTTAGAAGAGCAAATTGGCTTTCATGCATTCCTCTTCCAACATAGATGCTTGGCTGCATGGGTAGAAATGATCATTTAAAAAACGGACAAATATTACAAAGAATGCAAATTATGATATTAGTCCACACAACAGCGCTATTTGACTATATCGAGTTGTTAAAGTCCACAAAAATGTTGGCGTTACGAATGTACAAAATAATGGCCATTTATGAAATAGTCAATTCTATGGGCAAATTGAGTATAAAATTTTCAGACTTTAACATTGTGACCAGACACCACAAGACAGTGTTACAGAAAGATATATCATGGCTATTCCTTTTCAAAATTTATGACAACTCGTTAAGCAAGCTTGTTGGCACCAAAAGATAGTTGAAATGGATCCCAAACAAGAAAATCATGATAAGGCAAAGTAAACTATCAAACTATAAAAGTTTAATGTCTTACTGGTCTCTGTGGGTGTAGAATGAATAAAAGAAGACATGAATTGGATCCAGAATAAGCCAAAGGTAGAAGAAAATCGTGACCAGACAAAGTAAACTATCAAACTATGAAAGTTTAATGTTTTACTTATCTCTGTGGGTGTAGAATATATAAAAGAAGAGATGAATTGGATCCGGTGTAAGCCAAAGTCAATGTTACAACACGGAGTAGCTTTTTATTGAATAAGTTTTTGACAGAATCAATTATTATATAGAAAGTTCTTGTAGCCGCCTGAGTTGTGCATACCCCTATCCCGCTTTAATTGTGAGCTCTTTGGAGTTGACTAAATCATAACCCCAAGGATAGTGTTCAGTTCCACACTAAGTAGTGACTAAAGATACCACTAGAATAGAGCTCACAAAACTAGGACAATTCTCACCTTACAAAATTCTAATATACTATCAAAGTTTATCTCGGATCCACTGTTACGCTACTTGTACTGCTATGCTCCGGAAACAGAAGACCCTAGGTCTGAGAGCGAGTGTTGGAAAGTTGTCTTAGTTGTTGTCACTCTTAGCTCGTGTAAGTTGCAGCCTCTTTGGAAGATGTCTTATTAGTAGTCTCAAGGATAGAGAGTATTCACTCTCTCGTAAACTAGAAATATGGCTTACATAGAACTTACAAAGTTTTGACACTTCTTTGTGGAGTAAGATAAGTCAAATTCAAAGAGTTTCTAACATGTACATCAATAACAATAAAATTTATGTAACTCCAAAAATGGTTTTGTACTCGTTGATTTGCATTAATATTGATGTAATATATGTATATTCCTCGTTGAAACTCTGACACAAATAATTAACGTGATGGATTGTTACAATTCAACTATAGGGTGGATAAAAGTAAATTTTATAGACAGCTAGTCCATTTTATAGTAAAAAATCTAAAGAAAAAAATAATAACGAAAACTTAAAAAAAAAAAAAAAACTACTTAATGGGACTCCTAACATTGTATGCAACATTTTCATTCTATCGAGGGCTTCACTCACCATATTAGTATTTAGATACACCTTAATTCAGCCTATAGGTGACCCTTTCCATAGCCCAACTCTCAGTGAAGACACCAATTATTAAGACATAAGCATAAGAACAGAGTCCAACCACAAAGACTAGTCCATTAGATGGGAGGCTTAAAGTACTATATCAAATAGTTCATTATACCCAATGTGAGACTCCTAGCAAATTGTGTTAGATGTATGTATGTAGTTTGCCTAAAAACTACAGGTTTTCGCTATATCCTCTCAGCTTTCAACTCACATATAGTAGTCATATTAATTTAAACCGAATTAACCAAAACAAATGTTCCCTAAAACTTGCATTACTTTCAGAATAGACAATAATTAAATCGAAAGAAGCTATTTACCAACAGAGTCATTAGTTTAAAACCATGTAGAGAAATACTTAAATATGCAAGTTTATAAGACACGTGAGTACCTGAGACCACCACAAGAAGAACCTAACTATGTGCCAGTCTGAGTTTTCAATCCAACGCCTCAACATTGGGAAAAGAAACAGAATAGCGGCCAGTAAATTTGGAAGCAAATATAATACAACAGCCATTATGTAAAATGGTGGAATGCCTTTTATTTGATTGAAAAAGGAAAGCAACTGCTTCAGACCCGCAGGTGCACCCTTGAAGGAATTAACATAGAAGAGTGGGAGAATTATAACCCAAAAAAGACTGACAAAAACTTTGAGAATATTTCTTAGCACATCGGTGAATTTCCATCGATGATAGCCTGGAAAGTTCAGGATCAGGTCCAAGATACCTAAATAATAAAAAGAGGAAAAAAATGATAGTAAATTTCTATAACCAAGGAAGAAGATAAAAAGGACAGTCAAAAAGGGATGAAAATACTACAAAACTAGGATCTACTTCAATGCTTTAAAAAAGAAAGGATAAATGGTGTAGAAAATAACACTTATTGTATTTTTTTTTTAAAAGAATCATTATTAACTGCAGTATTATACAAATTCAGCAAATGAATTAGCCAATAAAGAATGGTTAAATAAGCATCAAAGTTGATGAAAACAATTTGTAAAATAAATCTAAAAAAAGTGAAGGTAAACTTGGAGATTGAATCTGCAAGGTATTGATTGATCATCAGAGTCATTACAAAACTTTGAGGCATGAATATGAACACCAAATAACTTAGGACAGATGTAAATCCTCAAGGGAAGTGACCTATTGACCTTATATTAATTGTCTCATTGCTGAATTATTTTCTGAACAAAAAACTACAAAACTGATGGGTAGAACGTGCTAAGAACAACTCTTGCACCTGACTTGCCTAAGAGGGAAATAGAGGCCAAGCATCATTTATTTAATGAGGAGGAACTAGGCATACCAAAAATTAAAATAAAACATAATTCATCACTGTCTTGCTTCTGATATGACTTATGAAGTTTGTATTGGTCGTGACATTTTCATGCAATTTCCAACAAATGATATGCCGATCTTTTGAACAAATAGGAAAAAAGCAAAACCATCAATGTACGATCTGCTACTAGTGATCCTGATGGTAGAGTAGAGAGTGATAAGTTACATTACAGAGAGCAACTTAAGTTGACATATCATACTTTGAAGTAATCGCAGAATGGATGCTGTGATGAATATGCTCGAGAGATTATATAAAACATCCCTCTGAAATATATTCCTCAGTGAAATCCCTTCCCAAGCAATAATGAGCATCACCTGTAATGGAAATTTTCAAGCCCATCACCACAAATAACGGGTGAACTACAGGCATTAACATTTTCTTTGCCCGAAATAAATACCTGCAAACCCAGTATAAAAAATGTCCACAGACGATCAAAGCTGCGGAAGATGTGCCAGAATGATCGTGTCTCAACAAAATTTGATTTGCCAGTTTTTCCAAATTTTCTTGGAGCACCCTTTCTTCCCTGGTAAGAAATTTATATAAATACTGAAAATAATTAAATTACAATCATGCCAGTAGCTTCTTTGCATGTAGATACCTGTGCCAAATCAGTAGTTGATTTAAAGAATTCACCATCACTACGCATGGGCCATCCAAGAGAAAAGCAATCAGATGACCTGCAACAAAAAATTAGATTTAGTAAAGGAATGATTAAGCAAAGCAACAAAGTCAATTTTAGTAACAAGATTCTAAAGAAAAATAACCAGAAATACTCATTTAGATCATCGTAGTTGCACCAAGCTGAGTGTGGAGCCTTTCCATGTTGGCTCTTCTTGGCTTCCTAGATTAACGAACATGATTAATGACTACACAAAACATTGTACAGAGATCACAGGTACCTGAAGTATTACGATAATGTCATGATAGACAAAATCATACCTTTTCAATTACTCGGTACAAAGGAGTTATAACCTTGCACAGGAATGCCTCGTCATCACTACCATAGGAAGGCTTGATATTTTCACCGGTAACAATGCTGACATTTCCAGCCAATAAACCGTGGAGTTCATATGCCATCTGAGGTTATAGTTGACCATTATTAGATAGGAAAAAGTTAGTAATAAATTAAAAAAGATTAGAGGATAAAACAACTACATTGCATTTGAAAAAGCACTATACCACGAGATATCATGGAACGCATGGAAAGTATACTCACGTTGTGAAATATGTAGCACAAACACTCAGGCATGAAGCGAACGTTGGATGCTTCACCCCAGATAAGAAGATACAGCCCCATATAAAGCAACTTCCGCTGCTGTGTCTCTTGCTGACCTTGAGGAAGTCTGTGTAAAAAAACACCATAAGCACTTTTTGAGCAAAATTTTTGAACTTTATAACTGAAGCGGATCCAGTTATATCTCACCTTAAACTGTGTTTTCTTCCTAGGAATTTGCACCACATTTTGTAATTCTTAAAAAGGTTTTTCATCACTGAATCTACAGCACGATCATCCAGCTGAGTTGATAAAACCAAAAGTAAAACAAATGAAAACATATCTAACTTCTGGCCAAAAGCAAAGTAGACTACTCCGAGAGACAGCTATTGATAAAAAAAATGATAATGTATATTGGCAACAATTCTCTTGATTATAGATTATCTTTATTTAGTCCATTAAGCTTTGCCTAAATAGAAAAAGTAAGAGACAGATACGTGCCAGATTGAAAGGCTCGGGTTTAGGATGTAGCCTTATATGAGTGTTAGCAAGAAGCAAAATCAGATGCTCCCTCTGATTCCTGACATTATCCCTCTGTGTCCACAAACCAAACACATTAACAATTTACGGAGGTCAAACAACAACCTATTCAGTCACAAATCTTCTCATTCGGTTGACGATCAACATACATACCTGAAAACCAAATATGGCTTTAAGCCAATCAAGCAAGTCTAAATCTTCAGTTTTCTGCCTCTGTAGCTCAAATGAATTAGGCCAGTTCAAGCCACGAGTATTCCAAAGTGCACTAACAGAAGCCTTAATCTAGTGAGAAAGAAAGCCAAAAAAAAACTCAGTGCAATGTCAAATAAAACATAAATACTCAAGATCTTGAGGCACAAAACCTCTTCAAATTGCATTATTGGCACGGAAGCACCAGCGGCATCCAGAGGAAGAATATTATAAGGCGTATAAATCTCCGTCTTCTCCTGGACATCTCTTGCTGCTGCAATAATCTGAACATAAAAATCGAATATTGATAAGGGGAACACAGCAAAATAAAACACCTTATTGTCACAACAGAACAGATTAGAACATAAAGGGTAATTTGAACCGAGACTAACCTCAGGAGCAACTTCCTCAACCTTCTCAGTCTTATTGACCGCACAGAGCACTTCAAATAGAACCCCAGCAGTCTGGTAAGCTTTGCTGAGTTGGGCTCTGCAAGTGAATTCCGATTTCAAGGTTAGAGATGGAACTCTTAGTTACAAGTGTCAAACTTCATATATAACTTAGCATGTACTTAATTACCTGTCTGCCTGCTCCGCCTGATCGAGAGTTCTGACATAATGTTCGTAGTATTGCTGATAATAGGACTGAATTTCTCTTGCATCTGTCTTCTTAACCCGCGAAGCAAGACTAGTTGGATTGTCCTATTCCACAAGAAAGTTAATTTTGAAACTAATAAAAAGAATAAGAATAAAATGAGGAAAATTTACTATTATCTTATAATTCGCTGAAGAAATTATTAAAATGACAAATTGTACAAAAATTATAATATCAAGTTGTGTTTTCATAACTATAATTTTTAATCTTTTTATTATAACCAAAAAAATTATATAAAATAAAGTTATATATACCCAACATGATTTTTGTATTATGAAAAATTAAAATTATTCGTATGAGGAAGCTGTGTTCACTTATCACGATGTATCAAAATTTAAAATTATTTATTCTAGTAATTTCTTTGAAAAACTATAATAGAATGATAAATTTTCCAAAATTTCATGTGAACAAACTTTTTTTTTTAGACTTTGACCTCATTTTTATTATATTGTTTTGGAGATATTGTGTAGTTTATTTGTGCTTATCATTTAAAAAAAGTGTTTATTTATTAACTATTTATTTTGTAACTATTTTGTATTAAAAAAATGTTTTCTTAATAATATAACTTTTTATGTTTTTATAATAAATTTATATTTTTTTTAAAATATTATTTTTTATGATATATTTAATATATAAGTAACACAAGATGAGTAACATTTTTCAAAATATAAAAAAGTGAATATCGATTTTAAGAATAGGAGAAGTTGTGATATTATTTTATAAAAAGATAAAAAAAAATATTTAATCTTTCAATAATCAATTTTTATAAGTTTCTTAAAGAATTAATTATTTAAAAAAATGTTTTACAAATATTTATGTTAAGTTTAATAATTCTCGACGAGGAATGGAAGCATTTGTCATATCAATTTTTTAAAAACACTTATTAGCATATTTTGTAACAATTATCAAAAACAATAAATTTATGATTCAATATCTTTGTAAAAAAATATGTTGTGTGTACATGTATTGGTTTTACTTATTATATGATAAAGACATTACAATTTATTATATATTTATTTTGTAACTTTTTCTAAAAAAAATATAATATAATGGCATAATATAGTGAAACAATTATGATTACAATTTGTAAAATTATATATTGTTATGTGGATCTTATAAACCCTCTCCTCAACTACTATGTATTTACTTTTTAACTTTTTTTCTCAGAAAACTATAATATAATGTAATCTCATAGTATACTACAGTGTAAAAAACTATGATAATATTTGCAAAAGTTATATGTAATAAAAAAATTCTCTCAACATTAGGCCGATAAGTAAACATTGCATTCCTGCATGCTGAACCGACTGCAGATTTCATATTTCATATAAACAATTTTTAAAAGATAACATTTCCTTACCCTCTCCAATCGTTGTAGCAACAAGGTCTTAAACTGCCTAACGCCACGCCCGCTGGAACTCTGGTCCAGCCTATGCGCTTTCTCAAAGGCATAGAACCGACCTGCACATATTTATATATGATTTAATTTCACAACAAAGTAATTAACAATTAATTATGCTGACAACAATAATAATCACAAAGTTATGGTTGATTATTGGTTCATACAGAGATAAGCAACCCTTGGACGCTCGCTCTGTATCTCATTGGCGACTCTGAGAATTGGCGAGATGGAGGCGAGTGAGGAAGGCACTACTTCATTGTCGAATACCTCCAGAGAAAATGTAGTGGTTGCGGCACTTCTTGATGGACGCCGATTCAGTGTATTATGATCCGAAGTCGACATTGTTTCTCTCCAGCGTCTATATATACACACACATTTCACCTCTCATTTTGTTGATCAGAACATTATTTAACATTTTCAAAACAATTCCATGAACAGTATAGTCTACACATTAAGATTTTCTTCAATGTATAAACAATAATAGTGGTGAGATATTGTTCAAGATGTGTACCTGTTCCGTAACGCGGGAAATTAAAGAATCGAAATATTGGATCTCAGATGACGGTGGTGTAGGGCGCTGCATGAATGAGCATTGTGAATAGAAGGAATGGTGAAGTGAGAGAAACAGAAATGAAGGTGAAGATTGAAAGAAAAAAAATGAGAGAAAGAAGGATCTGGAAATATATGATAAGATAACGTGAGAGTGAGAATGACTGGAAGAACACAGTTTACGGATGTGAAGGGAAGAGAAAGTGATGAGAGAGAAGAGACTGAGAGAAGAGAAGGAAAGAGAATGGAATTTCAATGGAAGTCCGTTTTCCTCTTCTGTCTATTTGTAACTAACCAATTCACCAGCCCTGCTCTTTGGCTCCAACTTTGTCCCTGCACAACAAATATATTATATGCCATGTGGTACTTTCAAATTCTCGCCATTTTCACACTTGTATGGTTTGGATTGAAACATTTGCATGGATTGTCTACTCTCAACACTTGATGCAATCAAATTATTATTTTTTATATGATTTAAAAAAAAGTTAATTAATAAAACTTAAATTCGTGAAATAAAAGTTATGAAAATAATATACATGACCCCCAAACTATTTAATATAACTTTTTATCACCCTGTTATAGCAAATTGAGTTATTGGTTTATTTGTGTTTGATATTCTCTTAAAATTTTCTTATATTTGTTCAATTAGCATAATTAATTAAATTAGTAGTAAACTTAAATATAAAATATTTAAATTAGTATTAAACTTATATTTATATTTAGTGAGTTAGGATTTATTATTATTATTATTATTAACCAAACATTTTTTTCGTAGATTATTTTATATTTATTACTATGTTATACATGGATCAATTCATTTTCTAAGTTGGTTATAGAAATAAACAATACGGTTATTTATAAGACCATTTTGGTTATGAGATGTTTTGTGAAACACTTTCATAATGTATCTATTTGAAATTCATGTACAAATGACAAAAATAAATAAAAGAATTTAATTTCTAGTAAGAGTAAGTTATGTTTTTTTACACAAATTTGTTTGAAGGAAGTAGTGTTGGTAATCTACCATTTTTGTTAGTAAAAAAATAAGTTGTGACCTAGTTTCACAACTTTTGCACAAAAATAAAATTGAAGTTGTGTAGTCAGAAGATGATTTTAATTAGTATTAGTTTTAGAATTTAATTAAAGTTATAGGTGAGATATGATTTGAGTGCAAATTAAGAACAATTGAAGTTGTGTATGGATATCACGAATTTACTTATGTTTATGTTTAATAATTTAATAGGTGATACAAATTCAGTTATATTTGTTTTATAATGAACTCATGTCACACTTACATACATAAGTCAAACACTTTACAAGTTTTATTTCTTGACCTTCTCTTTGTTAGTTACATTAGTCATTATTATAATTCTGAAACAGGTTTTTGTTGTTTGGTATTATGGAGATAATATAACCTACCTACAATTTGTAATCATAAAGGTATTTATAGAAGTATTTATAAAGTCAAACATAGATAAGACGTCTGGACAAATCTTCATATTATTCTATAAAATGCGAAATCAACTGATTGCTTTAAAATGCAATTGTTTATATTTGTGCACACATCTTTTATCATAAGAACTCATTAAAAAATTTCTTATTATTGGTTGGCTATGGCAACCCAACATAAGAAAAGCTTTGAGATATTCCTCATGGTTCTGATACCTTGATAGTTCACTCCACTGCCATACGTGCTCCAAGTAAGTGAATCACATTATGGATACTTGGAGACCAAGAAGAATTTGTAGCAGGTACATGAAGATCAATGGAAAGAGATTAACGATTTCTTGAAAAAAAAAATGTATAATATGTGGTGATACAATTATCCATTATCAAGTTATTGGTGTGTGAATGTAAGGAAAATATATATAATAATGGTAGTTATTTACCGTGTAAAACAAAAACAACTATAAAATCATTGTTCATGCACACTTTTAATAGTTCTTATTTCACACTAAAGTTGCATCTCACCGTACAACTACTTCAATTAAATCCTAAAATTAATACCAATTAAAATCGTATTATTCTTTACTAAAGTCATAATACTCAACCATGATTTCTTCCTTTAACATGTATGGACACTAGAGTCAGATCATCAACACGATTCCTTCAATACGTAATAGTGTCGATGAAATAGAAATGACCTATATTGGTAATTAAAAAAAAAAAACTAATTCCAACACTTGAATGAAAAACCAAAATTCATACGAAATTAAACCAATTAAATTTAGAATCTTATGAAAGTTGTTGAATGCGTAATTTAATTAACTTTAGATCTAATATAGATAAATCTTCTCTTCTATATGATAAAGGATTTTATGACCTTGCCTTGTCCAATATTTTGTTCTAATATCACAAGGTCATAAGAGTTTATGATCAGTAAATAGATTTGTATGTTTTTATGTAGAATAAATTATAAAAATGGTTAGATCATAAAGGAGCCATATTGGTATATTCGTTCATATGAATTTACAAAACATACAATTTTAAATAGTTTTTTTTTTCAGAATGGTTAATTATGATAAGAAGAATATTATATAGAATACATGAGCCTTTAGATAAACATAGTCTTTAGAAAATGAAAATGATTAAATCTAATAGTACATTGCAGTGGGGGATTTCTCTATTTAAAAAGGGGAGGGAGTCATTACAGTCTTCTTTTTCGTTAAAATATATACAATATTTTTATACAATGATTACAATTTTATTTTGTTATATATTAATAAAAAAATATAAGTGGTAATAACTTAACAAAGACAACGATATATTTTGCTCTTCAAAGTTAGTACGTGAAACATCCATCACATTATTATTACATTTTTCTCAAAAGATAATCTTCACTAGCAACAACTACCCAAGATGACTGTGTAAAAGATTATTTAGAACAAGTGTTCTTTATACACCACTGTGCGTCTGTGCCCTGATCCAATGGACCAGTCTGATTTTTAAAACAAGACATTTCCCTCAATCACCCAGCAGCTATCCATAGAATTCTGCCAATGAAAATGGGGTATTAGTAACGAAAATAAACAATTAATTATAGTTATATTAAATATTACATTTAATTAAGGTTTAAATATCTTGAGTAATTTTAATTAAATCTTTAATTAAAAAATGTTTTTTATTGAGTGCACAAAATAATTTTTATTTTTTTCCAAAAAAACACTCTTCCATTTGACTTTGGTGTCAACTGTTTGTTGTTACTTTTATTTTTTGTCTTCCATTTTTTTTAATTGAAAAAATTAAAAACACCTAAAGTTATAAATTAGGTCAATTTTAATTAAAAATTGATAATGCATAATGGATTATTATTTTTTAAATTATCAAATAATATAGATATTTTGTGAAAAGGTAAATGTTTAATTCATTAAAAAATATTACAGGCCAGTAGCTTCTTTGGATGTAGATACCTATGCCAAATCAGAAGTTGATTCAAAAAATTCACCATCACTACGCATGGGCCATCCAAGAGAAAAGCAATCAGATGACCTGCAACAAAAAGTAGATTTTGTAAATTAATGATTAAGCAAAGCAACAAAGTCAATTTTAGTAATAAGATTCTAAAGAAAAATAACCAGAAATACTCATTTAGATCATCGTAGTAGCACCACGCTGAGTGTGGAGCCTTTCCATGTTGACTCTTCTTGGAATGTTGAAATTAATTCCATGTTGACATAAAGAAAGTAATGTTGATGATTCACCGCTTCAATGACGTATAAGTTATAATTACTTTTTACCACTTTAGTCACGACTTTGATTAGTATTAGTTTCATAGTTTAATTAAAGTTATATGGGTGAGATACTTACAAATCAATAACAATTGAAGTTGTGCATGGATGTGACGAATTCAATTGTATTTGATAAGTGATACGAATTTAGTTTTATGTATTTTTTATTGAAGTTGTGTTACACTCATATGTATATGTCTTATTTTTTATATGTTGTCCAACTTAAATTTTTATTTAATACAGAGCTAAATTTATATATTTGAATTTCTAACAATCTTCTCTTGAAATGTGAATTCATTTTATATTGGTACATTTTCTCTCAAACGAAACATTTTTAAATATGAGTACCGCACAAACTACCCTTTTAAAGTATCATCATCATTATGGGACACACTTGCTTAAAAATTTAGTCAAAAAGACTTTTGATGTAGGAATCAAACTCTACTCATTTGAGCAAGCCACACAGACAAACATCGGCTTTGATATCACTTGATAAAAAAATCGAGAAAATCTTAAACACAATGAGTCATGATTTAGACCCATACAAGTGAATGACACCACCATCAACCCAAAGTCTTAAAGCTTTGTGTTGAAGGTAGAGTTAATTCCTTTTGTGGGTTTTATTCAATTTTCATTCTTCTTTAATCTATTGGTATTTTTTCCTGAATGTTTCTAATAATGATCACGTGACAAATTTTTGTTGTTTTATGTTATTGAGATAGTATGACCTACAACTTTATAATCATAAGGTGTTGTTAGCCAAACATATACAGTACCATCTCGACAAATACTCTACACTATTTTATACAAGTGTGAAATCAACTAGTTACTTTAAAATAAGATTATTTGTATTTGTACACACATATCTCTTATCACAAGAATCCATTGAAAAAGTTTCTTATCATTAACATAATAAAGCTTTTAAATATTTCTCAATATTCCTCATTGTTCTAATGCTACTCAACCCCACAAGTGTTCCAAACTTTGGTGAATGTTGATATTTGAGACACTTGTAACCCTTTCGAAATAATTATTTCACTAGAAAAATCACTACCTACATGCAACAATTAAACACTTGTCATAATGTTTCACGAAATATTTATATCAAACAAATATAAAAATAGAAAATTCATTAATTATATATAAGAAGGAGAACATATATTATATATTGTTACAACTAGTGAGTGAATCGCATGATAAAAAGAATTTGCAACAAGTATAGGAAGCTGGAATAACTTATCAATAAGAAGAGATTGATGTTTCTTACAAAAAAATCATTACAAAACATGTGATAATATAACTGTCATTGTCAAGTTATCGATGTAAATGTACGGAGAATATGACTACTATAATATGATAATAATGGTTATTTAAAAGGTTAAAAAAAAAACTAAAATCATCATATCTATACACATTTTCAATAGTTTTTATTTTACAGTAAAATCATGTCTTACCACACAATAGGTAATTTAATTAACTTTACATCTTTAATATAGATGAATCTTTTCTCCTATATGATATATAATATAATAAAAGATTTTATAACCTTGTCTTGTCTAATAATTCGATCTAATATTGCACAATCTAATATTGCACAAGGGTCATTAAACTGATTTGTATGTTTTTATGTAGAATAATTTATAAAAATAGGTAGATCATAAAACACATTTGTACATTTGTTTATATGAATTCATACAAGTACACACAATTGTAAATAGTTATTTTTTAAGGAGTGTTATTTTTTAAGGAGTAATTATGGTTAATTGTGAGAACAAGAAGATTATATGAAATACATGAGCGCCTTTAGACAATATAATCATTAGAAAATAAAAAAAGATTAAATGTAATAACAGTGGATTTCTCTATTTAAAAGGAGAAGGAAGTTTTCTTTTTCATTAAAATATATACAATATGTTTATACATTGATTACAATTTTATTTTGTTATATATTAATTAAAAAATATAAGTGGTAATAACTTAATAAAGACAATGATATATTTTAATCCTCGAATGTAGTACATGAAACATCCACCACAATATTATTAATTTTTTTAAAAAGATAATCTTTACTAGCAATAACTACCCAAGGTGAGTATTGAGTAGTTAACATTAATAGTGGAATGACGCTCAAATATACCATTATAATAACATAAAAGAAGGTTATAAAAAAAAAATACTAATAACTAGGTAGAAGGTTTGGCTCAAGTTGAAATGGTGTGCAAAAGAGCATTAACTTTTAGACACATATATTATGTCAAATAATTAATATCTCAAGTGGATATGGGTTTACTTGAGCATAGTTGACTTTTGAAAAAAAAAAAAACAAAAAACACATTAAATTAAATTTTAAATCCAAGTGGGTTCATGTTCATCAAGACCCACGTGTGAATCTCAGGATCAAAATCAAGTGAACGCAACACCAAAGTTGAAATTTTTAAAATCCAAACATTACATGTCAATGCATTATACCATTAGGTTTCACATGTAGTCATCTATTCCTTCGTACACGCCACTTGTTTATACATCACAATTCACACATTGTTTAATTAGGTATATTTTCTTACTAGTTTTTTTTTTTATAATACTTACAGAGTTAATTAGTTAATTAATCTTTGATAATATTTTATTGTGGGTTCAAGATGAGTTTAAATTCCTAAATTGGAAATTACTTGACATTTTAGTTATGTTTGCAAACGGTTTCTTCACGTGTTTACAAACTTTCTAGGCACTTGCATTTGCACGTGACTAATTTAAAACTTTGGTTGATTTGCTGGAACGTAAAACAATACATTTTTTTTATCACTACTTATGTTCTAAGTTTTAGCAATGTTTTTTAAATGCTATTATGAATTCATTAATTTGTTGTATTTTTATTTTTTTTTTGTGTGTGTATTAGAAGCCTGTGGTCAAGTTTTTAGATCATCAAAAGCCTGAAATTTTTTAACAAATACTCGCACCTTATACAGTAACATTACATTTTAGTTTTATTTCAGATTCACTGATTTTTATTTTTAATACTCTTTATCGCAATATTTTTAAATTAAAATTGTTTTAGCATATTTTTTAAATGATATTTTTATGAACATTTTAACCTTAAACTACAATGACTACATAAGTAGAAAATTAATTAATTTTATATTATACATTACAAGTAAAATATGTATTTATCTTTAACATTTTAAAAATATTAAATGAATTTTTTAATATATTAGTTTTTTTCTTTAAAAATTAAATATATGTTTTAAGTTATTTGTAAGTAGTGATTATATACTATAAATTATTTTTCATTTATTGTTGACTTACCAATATATATAGTTATTGGAATGCATTGATAGGTACTTTTTTTTTCTATTATTTGAATTATATATTTTGAAATTTTGTAATAGTTACTTTACAAGATTATTTAGAACAAGTGTTCTTCGTACACCGCTGTGTCTTGGTCCAATGGTTTGGCTACAGGAAAACCATTGGACCACTCTGATTTTTTAGACAAGACATTTTCCATCACCCCCAACAGCTATCCATACACTTCTGCTAATGA
>Ga0099825_1001810_pt1 | contig 27793 bp, 18 predicted proteins | sample SiratroredBW_FD_76838 | JGI IMG/M metagenome (GOLD analysis project Ga0099825, IMG submission 76838) | Root nodule microbial communities of legume samples collected from California, USA - Siratro red BW | ecosystem: Host-associated > Plants > Roots > Nodule | place: USA: California | collected...
AAAAAAAAAAAAAAAAAAAAAAAAACTGAAAATGAATCAAAAGATACATGTCCACCATTAACAAGACATCAATATAACTATAAATTAAGGGAGATTCAAATTAGTTTTCATTCGCCGTGCTCAAATCACTTTTTTACACCACTAAATATTTTTTTATTTTTTATTTTTTTAATAGACTCTTTTATTTTATAATTTTTAAAACAACACATTTTTTTATACACTGAAATAACATATTTTTTTTTTATTTTTTATTTTTTATGTCAATACATTAATTATAATTATTTTTTTTATTTTATCTTTTATCATTTTGATTGTATTTTATTATAATAATTTTATAATATGTGAAGACTCAAAGAGATTCACCTGAACGTCCTTATTAATGCGTGAATTAAATTACAACTATGATCATGCATACTGCATCTTTGAAAGGATTCCTGACCTAGACTATGAACAATATGCAAAAGTGGCCTACATGGGTAAGGCTCATGTACATGACAATGAATAATATAATAAAAGGATATTTCTGTCTTTTTACAAGTGTCAGAGTGTCTTTTTCCATTCAAACAAATTTAATCCAACAAATATTTGTACATTAAAATGAGATAGTTTCAATTGTTTTATAATATATTATACTCAACTCCCACCTACACTTTAACTTGTAATTAATTAGGCAAAATAAGGAAAAAGAAGACTCAAAGGTATTCATTGAAAAGGTCAATGTCCTTATTAATGCGTGAATTAAATTACAACATGAATTAAATTACAACCACTATGACAACCACATTTAAAACTCTGTTCAAGAGCTTTAGGAATCTCTTAAATAATTTCTGACCATGATCATGCATACTCCTCCATATGTCAAAGGATTCATGACCTGGGCTATGAATAGAGTAAAAAGTGGTCTGCATGGGTAAGGCTTACACTAGCAGTGTACATGACAATGTATAATATAATAAAAGGATATTTCTGTCTTTACACAATTACCAGCTTGTCCTTTGACTTTTTTAACTTCACTAACACTTTTTTATTTTTTATTTCTTTTAATAGACCTCTTTACTCTTCAATTCCTAATACAATTTTTGTTTTTTTTATTATTTGTACATTTAAATTCAAAATGAAGTGATAATCCACATATAACATTAAACCAAGTAGTGATAATACATATATAAGGGCCAAACAACATATAATTCATATCAAATTCTGAAAGCAAATATTAATCAAATACTAACGATGTAAAAGTTCCAAATAAAAATTGTTTGCCTAATAATTAAAGAGTAGTGAGCATGTCCATCTTTGTCTTGATCTTGATTTTGGTCTTCATTGTTCTCTTGTGATCCCCGTTCATGTTGTGATGACTAATATTGCTCTTGTTCTTGTTAAAATACAGTTCGCTTATCCGGTGGAAATGTTTGGACAATATTAACAAGTGACTGTACCTATTGAGTTAGTCTTTCATTGGACTCCTTATATGTCTGAACTTGTTGTTTTAGTTAGACAAAGTCTTATGAATCAGAAGTCAGACTTGAAGATCCGTGATATATGAGCTTATCTACATAGTTGGAACTATAAGTGAGTTGCCCAATACCGTAGATGTGACCTTTGGCATATTTTCCTCCTACAACACGAATCCAAGTTTCTTTCCTTATTCTTTCTTCTCTTCAGGGTCTATAGGGGATGATTCTGATATCCCACCACAGGATGCAGCCTCTGATATAGCTTAAGAAAACTTGTTTTCAAATTCTTCTTGTTATTAAAAAATATAAATCAAATCACTTGTATAATACATATTATAATAAAATAAATAACAAAACAACATTAGACTTACATGTGTCTTTCTAGATTGTTCATTCACAAATTTATGAGAGTAGTCTTTCGTACATGAGTTTGCTTAAAAAGTTCATCTATATGTGGTGACGACTTAACTCCTTCTCCTCCAAACATCATCATTAATATAAAAAGATAAAGAATAAAAATTGTTATTGTGTTTAGTATACTTAGCATGCGAATTGCATGTTCATGTCTAGTAATGGAGCTGCCTGTGTGTAAACTACCACCTATTTCAGATGTCCAATTTTGTTAGGCATGTGAACACTTTGCACGATAGGTTGTAGTATTCCACATGGATAGCAAGGAGTTCCACATATCATCAAACATCCAATTTAACTTTTTTTTTGACCTTTTTGTGCTTACATGAACATTTCTAACCGCCTATGTGAGACTTTGGAATGAATTTTTTTTCTTTTATCATTTGCTTATATTCAGGTCTCTAGCTAACATTCGTATATAAACATAATTGGGAATACAACATATTAATGTGAAATGTTTCATAAAAATTATAGATTAAATGTCTAAATTGAATAAATGTGAGGCAATCTTTGAGTTTCAGTTATCAATAACCAATATGCTATATAAACTTTTAAATAGCAAAGTAATATTAATAAAAAATTTAAATGAGAAATGTAAAAATTGAGTTATTATTGTATATTGAGTATTTAAATTTTTTATATATTTCAGTTAAGTTCTTGTTATTTAATTTTTTAGTCTAGAGTGTTATTTTGTTTTCCTATCTTAGCTTGTTTCCAAATGTTAAAACATATGATGTTTTGCGGTTAATATAAAAAGATATTATTATTATTATTATTATCATTATTAACATCTACTATTTTCATTTAAAACGAGATCGTCATACTTTAAATAATTTCTATATCATGACCTACATTGATCAAAGTATTATTATTTCAAGTGATGAATCACTTATTATCCAACATATTTTTAATGAAAATTATAAAAATAATTTATGATTTTATATTAACTATAATATAATTTTATATTAACTAATATAAAATTTCATATTTTTTAATATTAAAAAACAAATAAATAAGAGGACGTAAGATAATAATCACATCATTTATTTAAAAAAAAACTAAAAAATATAAAATTTTTAAATACTGTATTATTAAGAAAGTTAATAACGATTTAACTAAAATATAAAAATTTATAACAACTTGAAATTTAATTAAACATTTAAAAAAAAGTTATAGTGGTCCGTGACTGAAAAATGTGACCTCCACCATAACAACTTTTTGTTTTCAACCCTGCAGGCACACAGATGGTCCAGAGACCAACCATTCTTCTCCTTATTCTCGATCACCGTCTAAGAAACATTGGATTCAGCCCTTCTCACACTCAACAATGTTTTGAAAGACTTTTAGTTGTTTAACCACATCTCAAATCCAAGGTTCATACCATGAATTTAAAAACAAAATTTATTGAAATATGTTATTAGTGATACAAACACTCTTAAATTTAAGGTGTTTGATCCTAAATAAAAAGATTAAGTTTTAAATAAAATCTTTACACTTATATTAAGATATAAAAAATTATAAAAATACAAATTTTATGAAAACTTTTATACTGGAATGAAACTTATATAAAAAGTTTCAAAAACGAAACATAATAAAATTTATAAAAATAAAAGAAAACCTAATAGTAAAATTATTATATTGAACATTATTAAAAAAACGTAACAACGAATAATAATTCACCGTAGAAAATGACGAGAGATAATGTTGATTTAGATTTAGATACAATGCTTATTATTGAATCATCTTATCTATTACAATATTTTTTTTTCTTATCATATACGTCCCATCCTCTCTCTATATTACTCAGTATTTTAGTGTATCAAATGTAGGATAAATATAAATATCTTTATAAAACTATAATTGATAATGAATATTTTAATCAAGAAACTATATTTTAATTTGTATTCTGATAAATACTATTTTTAATTATTAGTATTTTGTTTCAAAGTTCTGTTGAAGTTTGATATAAAAATGAAAATGATAAATTAAAAGAGATAAGTGGTCAAAAAAGTATAAAATTGAAATTAGTGGAAAATGTTTTTTTAATCAAACAAAAGTTTAAGTATATTTGAAATATATAAAATATTAAAATTAAATGAATTTATACTGTATATAAGTTCATTTATTTTTATACTTTATTTATATTATGCAACTGATAATCTATTTATATTGTATATGATGTACAAATGATAACAATTTAAAATAAAAATAGAGCGTCATGACTAGATGCTTCTTTCCATTTATTTTTCTTACTTGTTGATCTTACATTCATTACAAATCAATTTATATAATCATGACACATTATTTTGCAACCAAAAAATTATAATAACAATTTTGGGATAATTTTAAATTGTTATATTCTGATTCATTATCATTTCTTAAGGAATTTTATCATTTTTTTTCTTCTATAATCAATATATATATATATATATATATATATATATATATATATATATATATATATAATCAAATTAATACTTTAGTATCAATGAACAACATCTTTTTTATAAGTTAGCTTAACTATTCACTAAACTAATAATTGATATCTAATTAAGTTGGACACCAATTTAAAATCTAATGGTATAAGTTACTAATATTTTAATTAATGTTAGATACCAATTATTTTGACTCAATTGATCATTAAATCCAATTATTACATTTATTTTATAGTTATTTAACAACTAAAACTTAATTTGATAATTACTTTAGTTATAATTAACAATAATTTTATTTGATAATTAAAAGTTAGTCTCTAAATAATTTTTTTTAGTATTCATAACTTATTAGCTTTGGTAAATATTAAAATAAAATCACAAGTGCATCATTTGAAACTTTCCTATTCTGATTTATGCATATAGTATAGACGATTGATAACAGATGGACAATATATATATTTTGTTATGAAAAATAAGTTTATTATTTTATTAACAAGAAAAATGAATTAATGAGAAGTACACAAGTATATGTTTCAACCCATATGTCAAAAATATATTTAAATTCTAACAGAATCACCCCTGATACAGGTTTTCAGTACTAGTTAAAAAATCAAAAAGATGCAAAAATAGATTGATGTATGAATTTTGCTTTAGAACAACCAAAAGAGCCAGAATATTGATTATTGAAAGCTATTTCTTTACCAAAGTTTTCTAAATTAAAACATCTTTAGCACAAGTATTTAACTTTTAAGATATATAATTTATCTAGAAAAGGCTCGGCATCTTCTACGGAATAAATAACTTATTTGTAGAATTTCATTTTATTACTATTAATTAAAAACAAATTATTATTTTAGTTTAAAAAGTGCACATAAAAATATGAATTGCTTAAATTTTTTTCTCAATGAAACCACTTTTATACGAATTTTTTAAATATGATATTACACTATAAATACGACATAAATTAATTAACCTAAAGTAAGATACTCAAAATGTATTTTAAATATAAAGATAAACATCTTAGAGCTAAAATTAAATATCACCATTCGGTAGTTGTAGAAGAAAATATTAACGAAAACACATAAAATAGATTTTTTATGACTTTAACATCTTAGCAAATAAGATGGTCTCTATATCAACTTCACAAAACCAGTTAATAAAAATGAAGTTCGTATCTTATTTATATAAAATTTAAGAAAATATTATTAAAGAAAAATATTTCGAAAGCCCAAAGATATTAAAATATGAAAAGAAAAATAGATTAGTTGGAATTTCACAAAGTTTAATAGAAAAGATGTTGTAAGTTGGGTTATTGTTTTGTTATTTGGAATGTTTATATGTATTTAGAAGTATAACCTCTTATACTATACTGGGAAGGAATTGTTGGCTTTGATTTTGTGAAGCACTTTGAAAATGATTTGAAGGAAACAGCCATTGTTGGATGCATTAGGTTGCAAGTACATTGTCACTTACAACCCTTTGATAACATTTGGTTAGGAGAAGATTAAGGAGGAGCAAAATTAAAATTAAATTTCAATTTACATTAATTAAAAATAACTATTAAAAGAATCATGTTTGATATTGACTAAAAGGATACTATTTAATATCCGTCAGTCAAATTGTAGGGTTAGAAAAAAGAAATTATTAATGTTAAGAGAAGTTGCAATCTTCGAAAATGAATGTAAAAAGTAATAATGTGTTATTCCTTTGCATCTGAATTTGAAATGGATGTGTAAGATTATAGCATTTGTGTTAAAGGTTTGTTAATCTCCCTTCCTCTGTCTTTTGATAGATATAAAGGCTTTTCATTGGTACACTTTATAAAATCAATCATATTATATACCAAATAATCAAATTCAATCTCATTTTTACTTATTTATGTCTATTCACCTCATTAAATAAGGAATAACTCAAATATGAGAGGAAAAATTTATCAAAAACTTTGCTTATCCACGATTAAAGTATTCATCTAGTGACTACATTATTAGAAGTTTTTTCTAGTGACTACATTATTGGAAGTTTTCATAAAGACAATATACTTAGCTAGAATTTACCAGTGAGAAAAACTCTTGATTTTCAATTAATTGAATTTTGTTTAAGAAAAGTTTGCTCGTCTAACGACTAAACTACTAGGAGTCTTTCATTTAAATAGTTTGTCCAACAAATTTAACTCATCTAATGACCAATGCTCTTTGGATTTTTCAATTATTCGAACTTTGCATGACGAGGGTTTTACTCACCCAATAACTTTGCATAATTCAAAAATTTTGTAAAATATAACAAGTGATCTAATTGGCTTAAAATAAGTTTTTTTTTTCTTGATTGGTAATGTCTGACATGGACTATCTTGTTTCAAAATAACAACTTAAATCAATGTGATTGAAATGAAATATTCTAACTTTTCACAACTCAACATACAACAAATTTCTCATTTTGAATTCATTCATTTAAATCAAACAATTTCATCTCAAATATTTTCAACTTTTCAATATTTGAATCATAATCAACGAAAATTGTTTTACAAGAAACATGTAAAAATTAATTACATTACAATATATGAAACATCCTCACCATATTTCCGAACAATTCATCTCAATATATGAAACATCCCCACCATATTTCCAATCAATTCATCTCAAACTCTAACATTTAAAGTATATTCAAACAATATACAATCACTTATAAAATCAATACACATTAGCTTTACATACATATCATCTATCTTTAGATATGTTAAAAACACTTTATTAGCCTTCCTTATATGTTAAGACTTGTTTACTGAAACTTAAGCTTTCAACTTCTTTATTTTCACTAAAAAATTAAACTTGTATATAAAAGACTTTAATTAATAATATAAACATATGTTCATGCTCACTAAAATGAATTTTATCTTTGCTCATAATACATCGAACACTACAATTTGGACATTAATCAAATTAAAAAATAACTCAAAAAAAGACAAAGAAAAACTTAATAAAAAATTACTTTTAATCAAATAAAAGTGTCCTACTTTCACCAAAATTATTTGGTAGATTTTGATATAAAAAATAAACAAAATTGTCAGGATTTTAGAAAGAAATCAGAAAAAATTATTTAAAAATAATAACTTTTATAAATAAAGTTTGAATAATTATATTCTTATATTTATGAAATTTTAAATAATAGAATATTCCTACTTCGTCTCAATTAAATAATTTCTACTGTTAAAATTACACAAATTAAACCATTTCTATTGTTAAATTTACATAGATCAAATTCTAAGAGATGTTGTGTAAAGAAATTATACTGCTAATACATACAAATTAAATTTATCATTTTAAAATCACTTGAGAGTCACAAAAACAGTTACTTTTCTTACGAAAGAAATCCATAATCAGATCTCTCTCTCTCTCTCTCTCTCTCTCTCTCTCTCTATATATATATATATATATATATATATATATATATATATATATATATATATATATATATATATATATATATATATATATATATATAATAATTGCTAGTTAGCATCCAGTAATTATAGAGCATCATAACTAATTCCAATCCGGACTTATTTATTCTCTAACAATTACATTATTTATTATCTTAAAATTAATTTAATGTAAATTTAAACATTTACATGTAAGAAATTCTTCATTTGTATAATAAGTTTTTAGAAAAAAAGTGATTTTATGATATAATTTATTGTTTTCTACTTATAAGAAATATCAATTTCTTAAATTTTTTTATGAATAACCGTTACAAGTTTTTAAACCTATTTTAATTAAAATAGCAGTTTTTCTATGGTAAAAAACTTAAATAGATGGATCTATAACTGATTTTGATGCGATTATATATCTCACGGTCCGAAGTGTAACTTGTTGTAATCTTCTCCCATGATTTGTTTTTCCTCTTTTAAGTCAATTTATTATTTTCAGGTGTCAGAAAACTTTGGCATTTAAAATGAAAAGTTAAATAAATTTTTAAGAATGAAAGAAAGAATTAATAAATAAGAAGAAAGGGAAAGGAATTAAAGAAGTAAATTTAATTAATAATAGAGATGAGGTTTATAAAACACAACTGGTAGAGCCATTCATTATTTGTGGACAAAGAAGGTAAGTATCTATCAGTCAAAGAAGGGACATATTATATATTAAGAGCAAGGTGGAAATAACATTCTCAAACTTGGTAGCAAAATAAGTTTTTCATGCACACACTAGATGAGTACCTTTCTGCATTTCCCACCAAAACTTTCTCAATGTGTGCAAGTAAATCATTTGTTGTACTTGCAAACAAAATAATTTTTTTACAAATACGTAAAATCATGATAAAAATAACTAAAATATATATATATGATTTTACAAACAAATTATAATTAGTCTATACACTTTTTTATATTTTAAAAATGTTGTATAACTTTTTCTGCCAATTATATAAAAATCAAAAAGGTAAAGTGAACAATTATTCGTTTCTTCCTCATCTCTTATAGAAAATTACATTCATAAAGAAAATTGTCTCATGGGAGTAATATTATCTTTTTTATGAGGGCAAAAATGAAATTTACTAATGTGAAATAAAATTATATATTATGAAGCAGTTGTCCCCGTAGATAGGCATGTGTGGATCCCTCACTGTTTTTCTGGGTAGTATAAAATGGTAACACTGAAATTTTAACCTATAGATTTAGCATATATACCTATATAAACCTTCATACAGTGCTCTTACATTTAAGCTAAGCTAGTGGAAAGTGGGTAGTTGAAAGTTGCTAAACTAGCTTATTAAAACATAAATGTTTAATAAGATATCCTGTTGAAGTAGATGAAAAATGATAAATATGTACACATTTATATGATATTTTTATACACATTTTGCTTCCATCTTATGGTTAAAATCGTGTTTATGGTTTTTGTTTTTAATATTATCTTTTAACTCTTTAATTTTTTTATTTGTAGGTGAATATTTTTATTACAACTCTTTTTACTTTCAATTATTATATATTCTTTTCACACTATATATTTGTACTTTAACATATTTTCAATCAAGTTTCAAAATTAAGTAAAAGTAACGTATCTTAAGTAGATGTTATTATTTTGGTATGTCAGTTAGTGTACTGATTAAATAAATAGCTAAACGTAAAAGTGGCAAGGAAGGAATAAAAAATAAAATAAATCTATCATTATCCATTTCTTATAGTAATATTACATAGTCTTTGAATCAAGTACATTTTAGAAAACAGTAAAAGCTGAATAATTAGAGTAAGGAAATTCTTTGGCTAGTAAAAGAAAGTAAATGAAAAAACCCTGATAAACATGTATGATTTGAAGAACTTAAGGTCTAAAAAATTTGATAACCGTGCATGCAGAGTATGGCTACGCGGCATTCCCACTTAAATTTTCAAGTATGGCGCAAAGAATCATGCGTGTTGAAGAGTAGGTGAAAAAATATTGTGTATAGTGTTCAGTTTGGTAACTATTACTTTTCTAGCTAGCTATATTCTAACGTACACTTGCCTATATAAACCACCTAGCACCGTTTTCGTTTTGCATGCCCCAATTGTCACTGCTCTTTATTTGTACGTGACTTCAATCCAATTAATTATACCACACTTCTGTGAAACCATGGTAACGTCACCAACCATTCCCACCGACACCAAGGCTCGTGTTCTCATCATCGGAGCAACGGGTTTCATAGGCAGGTTTGTGGCTGAGGCAAGCCTCCTCACCGCTCACCCCACCTACTTGCTTCTCCGGCCACCACCTCTTGTTCCTTCCAAGGATGCCATTGTCAAAACCTTCCAAGAAAAAGGTGCCATAGTCCTTCACGTAAGTCATAACATGCTTCATCTCATCTTGCTTTTAGCTTATGTTATATCACAGAGGTAATGTGGATATTAGATAAACCCTACTCGTCATGAAGTTTTATATAAATATGTTTTCTTAAACCTTGTATAAAAGTGTTTGAAAATGTTGGTCACTTTCTCCTACACGTTACAATGTTGTCACACATCTTCTGAAAATTTAGAACTTTATAAATAATTGTTTTGGAGAATGTGTCAAGGTCCATTCTTTTCGTGGAAAATTAGTTGGGTTGTATTTTGTGGTAGGGTGTGATAAATAACAAGGAGTTTGTGGAAAAGCTTTTGAAAGAGCATGAAATAGACATTGTCATTTCTGCTATCGGGGCTGAGAGCTTGCTGGATCAGCTTATACTGGTGGAGGCCATGAAATCCGTTAAGACTATTAAGGTACTACTTTTTTACTCTTTTATTAAATAAATGGCAAGTTCCTCAGTTTTACTGCACAAAAAACAAAAAAAAAAAGAAATAGTAATGCTGACAAGAATAAAAATAATGAATCAACTGCGTTTCGTTTAGTAGATGGTTGTTTTTTCTTTGATATGTTGTAAGTTGTAACTATCGAAAACAAATTACCAAAAACTGTTCATTTGGTGAGTTATAATATTGATAGAGGGTGCTTTTCATAGGAGACACTAGACCCTACCAAATATTGTAACAGCTAAGTTTCGACAAAAGGTGTTAAAGGTTTAGTATAGAAATTCTTACGTGTTATAATTAATGTTGCAGAGGTTTTTGGCTTCAGAGTTTGGGCATGATGTGGACAGAGCTGATCCAGTGGAGCCAGGTCTAACAATGTACAAGGAGAAGAGATTGGTTAGGCGCGTGGTGGAGCAATCTGGGGTCCCATACACCAATATTTGTTGCAATTCCATTGCTTCTTGGCCTTACTATGACAATTGCCACCCATCTCAGCTTCCTCCACCCTTGGATCAATTGCAAATATATGGTCATGGTAATGTCAAAGGTATAATAATAACTAAACAAAACCAATCATTATTATTCCACACATTTTTTATTGAACAAATTGCCTTAAACTGTGACCATTTTTTTTTTTTCCATCTATGCAGCTTACTTTGTTGATGGCATTGACATTGGAAAGTTCACAATGAAGGTTATTGATGATGTAAGAACTATCAACAAAAATGTGCATTTTCGACCATCTAACAACTGCTACAGCATCAATGAACTTGCTTCTTTGTGGGAAATGAAAATTGGCCGCACAATCCCGAGAGTGACCATATCAGAAGATGATCTTCTAGCAGCAGCTGCAGGTTCAATCATTCATCAATTCTCCTTTTTTATGTTTCACAAGATTAACCACGTATCTAACTTTGCAAAGTTTCCCTTTACAAAAGTGGACGATATTTAGTAAAAGATTATAATGTAAAGTGAAGACTAAAATAATCTATAATTAAAACCTCAACTACTGAAGTGGGGCATGAGAATTACTTTTAATGTGTGCATATATGCAGAAAATTGCATACCCCAAAGTGTTGTGGCATCTTTCACTCATGACATATTCATCAAAGGTTGTCAAGTTAACTTCAACACAGATGGAGTTGATGATGTTGAGATCAGCACACTGTATCCTGATGAAGAATTCAGAAGCTTGGAGGATTGCTACGAGGACTTTGCTCATATGATTGACGACAAGATTCATAAAGAGGAACATAAAATTCCGGGCACAAAGTCTGTAGTGGAAGCAGTGCCAATCACAGCTTCCTGTGGATAAGATTCACTTCTCAAAAATGTTTTAAATTCCTTGCTATTTACCTATTATTACTTGTCTTTGGTGAGGTGGAAACATATATGAGTAGTTAGATATGCACTTTTTATGTTGAAGTTATTTGGAGTACCATATTATCTACAATATTTTCTTTTATTCCTGTCCTATTGTATGTTCTTCTGTCAAAAAATCCTAGACTAGCCTATTGTCTGTATATGTTCTTGAATAACTTTCTCCTATTTTCTTTGAGAAAAGATAAAGGAAATAATCATTGTCTTATAAAACCAAGATTTGAGCACTTTATTTAAAATTTAGGGGGAAGGGACACCTGTAGGGTATTATATATTGAAACAATAGTTGCAGAAAGTTGCAAAGGGATCCCACAAGTACTGTGATTTACGCAATTAATGGATAGCAAAATGTAATATAGAACAGCAACAAATTTGGCCTCCTTGCATGTTGCCATCCGTCAGTCAAATAGTATATTTACAAACAAGAGATTAGATTGGAGTTAGAAGTTGCAAATGGCATGAATAAACTAACTCAATATGTGAAACATACTATTGAAAGAAAGTGAGGATCTAACTTCTGGTAGATGTGATGTGATATGTTGCAAGTGCGTCAAGATTTGAAGTCTTGTTACTTTGATTGACTTGGCTCTTCAAAATGGAATATTATAGAAAATAAGGTGATAGTTACCATCAATCCAACACTTAAGTTTGTTAGGATTTTATTAGATCAATACTTATGTAGATCTAAGATAGATTATTTTCTTTAAATAGTCAACATTTCTAATGAAAATCAATTTAGCTATTGATTGAGTTCAGTTAATGAGTTAATGATCGATGTTTAGATATTGACCTCATAAAAAGATAAAAATATATTATATGTTAGATCAGTCTGAATGTCATAATTTTTCTAATGACAAATAACATTTTTTCTTAATGGATTAAGGAAATAACTCTAATTAAAGGTAAGAAGAGATATATTGTTTAATAATATATTTTAAGATTTTTGTTCCTATAATAGTAACTTCAATCAACTTGTGGTTCTGTACTAATGTAAAGTCTAAACCAAAATGAACTGATGTAGGAATTAGGTCTAATATCAATTTGAAATACCTTCATAGTATCTTAAATGCATAAATGTCTAAAAGTTATATTATTTCAAAAATAATGTAGATTAGCCTAAATTTATATTTGAGCTTATCAATGTAGATATAACATATTAATGGTAAATTAATATTATGTTAGTCTGAGTGAAACTAAATCTTAGAAAAGGATTGTGGTGGAAAAGATAGACACGATTAAATATAATTATCAAATAAAAGTTTTGATGAAAAACATTTATCAACTAGTAGTATTTCATATTCATAGTATAATAATTAAAAAAACAGTATTAGACTTATAAGGACAAGGATAACCTACCTGCACTTCAACCTACGGAGCGTACTGGGTTGAAATTAAAAAAAAAAAAAAAATAAAATAAAAAAGTCTAAAAAAATTTAAAATATGAAAAAATAATATAACTTATCATTTAGACACTGTAATTTATATTTTTAATAAATTTATATTGTGAGAATTTAAAAGATTTTAAAGGATCTTATGAATTTATTAGATTTGAAAGAAGTGCATGAAATTTTAAAAAAATATTCAAAGTTGTGATGTACTAATCTGCTCTATATTAGCATCTTTTTATTTTTATTCGTGGGTTAAAATAATAAGTTCAAAATTATGATATTTGTTGTTCAGTAATAATGAAAATGAAAATATTTCTATTGGTTGGACAATAAATTCATCAGAATGATTTTCTTCGTAGGCAAAGAGCTCTATTATGAAGAGCGAAGACACTATTCGTGGTAGAAAAAAAAAATCCCAACTAGTCTGAACAATCTCCGGAGTTTGACTAAAATTTTAATGGGTGTAATATTTATACATTCTACTTAAAAGTCATGCAAAAATTTACTAAATTTTGTATACTTTTAAATACCCCCAACAAATTTTTAATGAGTTGTAAAAAGTCTTAATTAAATCCTAAAAATACCATCAGACTTTTGGTATTCTTAATTGAATAGTACAAGATCCATTTGTATCATTTAAAAGTTCTAATTAAATGCTATAAAAAATTATCAAGAAAAGGTCTTTTAAATGAATGGAAAGGTGGTCCAAGATTCTTTTTTGGTACAGGCAGGGCCAGTTCCGTACAACTCTGAGTGAAAGCTAATGACAAAGGAAAATGCTGCAGAAATGGATTCCTGCTTAGACTAAGAAATGAATAGCTACAACACCAACCAAACATTTATCAAGTCTTGTTTCACTGTCATGTATTTGTTTTGGCATTTAAGTTTCATTTTCTTTTTCCTTTATCCTTGTGACAGAAAGATGTTTCCAATGGCACAGGTGTCATCCCTAAAACCATATTTTGCCATCAACCCATCTGCTAGATTTGACCTAATGGTGGAGAAAATTAGGTGATGTGTATGAAGAAGTCATAAATTTTAATCTAATCCATCAAATGTTTGAATTCAGTAATTCTGAATCTTGGCATGGATATGAATCCTTAATTATTCCATGGTATCCTTAGCTCAAAGAGTTCAATAATCATCTTTTGCATTTTCAATGTAGAATAATCCTCTGTACCAAAATTCAAGACAACATAACTATTGGCAATTCCTTCAGAATTGCAAGAATGCACTATGGGGGAAATGGGGAGGGGGAAGAAATGTTTAAAATTATATACATCTTCTGGTCTTCAACATATAAAATCTATGAGCAGAGAAATGGATACTTCTCAGTGCTTGCTTCGTCTAAAATCACAAGCAGGATGGTCAGTAAGATTGTATACATCTTCAATTCAGTCTACACATCATATACAGGCATCCTTTCTTCAATGGTGCCACGGCAGACAGGGCACCTTTTACATTTTTCGCAGCAAGTGCTGTTATCCACATTGGAAAAAGGCAAAAAAGAAAAATTCAATATCTCTAAATACAAGTCCCTCATAACATATTTGAATGCAATGAATAAATAGATTTTTTGCAGATGCAGAAACTGGTGGAAAGTTTCTCATTAAAAAAGGTTGTGATTCTGTCACCATCTACTTTCTACAAACATTGTATATGGGACCATTTGGTTTCAGAAAACGTCTTCTGTTCTTTAATAAACTACTTCTATTTATAAAAATATCACCTTATTTTTCATTGTTTCTTGTATTCAAAAGTTTGTATCAGAAACAATCAAACGATCTCTTTATTCTATGCTTTCACTATTTTTATACAAACTTTTCAAAGCAGAAAATAAAATGAAAATATGATGGCAGAAAGTATTTTCTCAAACCATACATCATATAAAACCCCTTTTTCGGGGCTTGAGTTTAGAAAAAGTTTATTGGAATAGTAACAGAAGAGTATCAGACTGGAGCAACTGCAATGCTAGAGCTCTTACCTGCAAATAATGTGATGCCTACAAGGAAGGAGGACCACGTTAATCTGCTCTTCGAAGCAAATTCTACATAAGATCTTCTCCTGATTGATTATCATTCAATTTTGAAATGTTAGATCCTGGTACGCTTGACAGTTATTCAAGCGCAATTAATGAGCAAAAATAACAAATTCATAACAAGAATTTTAGTGCAGGATGTAGTAAACTAATCACAGGATGGATATGATGAGCATTCACCCTGAAGTTAAAACTGCCTCTAAATAAGTCATGAAATCAGAGGATATGACCATTTAAACCAATCACAAGTTTGATTGACCAAAAAAAAGAATAATTTAGGCACATGCAATTAAATTTCAATAATTCAGTTCAAGGGATTAAGGCTAACAGTACCAACCCCGCCACCTTCCCAACAAGTAAGATCCACAGACCGTATTGACCAATGAAACTGAAGATTATACTTTATAAAAACTTGAAAATGTACTAAACTAAGACTTGGTGATCACATGTACATGATGCCAAAAACAATCAACCAAGGTTGAGAACATTACATGTTGAAGCCTTTCATACTCATCTTGGCTAAATTTTGTAACTTCTGTCTGCTCACCCAGTGCAGCTTGTAGTCTCCAAATCTGAGCATTATAATATAATGTATGAAAAAGATTAAACCTACTTGTGTAAACCAAGTTACTTATAAATGACGAAGCCATATTATAAAAATACTTAGGTAGCTAAATATATATTTTGACAAAAGGAAATGTCTTCACCTCCTCAACCAGATCTGCTCTAGGCATTTTCTTCACTGTATCAGGGGTAAAAGTATTATACCTAAATAGTAAATCAAATGACATATCATTAGAGAAAAGTTTGATTAACATTATAGACTTGTGAAGATAGCAACAATACAAGGGGCATATACTCAATGTCATCAGAGTCATTTGAGACTAAAAGTGAAGGAACAAAGCTTGTCTTATTGCAAGCACACTCCAAACTTTGCTAATTTTTTAACAAATAATGTTACACTACACAACTCTGGGTCTTCCAAGAGAAAGGTATGCAAGTGATAACTACAGGATTCAAAAGCTGCTCGAGCATGGCAAAAAATGACTTATGAAATTAAAGATATGCAATATTAGGGAATAATGAAGGGTAGCGTACTGACCCAGAACTCCCAGAAGAAAAAAGTCTAGCTTCTTCCTCTTTACTTCCTTCATCTATTGACCACCAACCAAGTAACCTGTTAAGAGAGAAAATGTAGGCAATGAGAAAATGTCAATGTTAATTCAGAAACATTTTACTTTAAATTCAGTAGGGCATCTACCAAAGACAAAATCCTTTTTCTAGCCAAACAGATCTAAATCTATACCTTGACCCATGTCGAAAGAACCCGAAGCACTCACGAGATTTTGATGCTATAGCTGAGTATCTTTCAGGAATATCTCCACTGTAAAGTAAAAGAACCATCTTCTCTATTAATCTATATGCAGCAAATAAAACCCCAGCTCCTTGCAACAAAAAAAGTGGTGAAAAAATGACCCAATGTCGCAAATTTTTAGCACTGGATGGTGTTCCCTGAAATTCAAATCAAAAAAAGGTGGAAAGAAAATCAAAAACTAAGGAAACCTACAAATTTTAAGAACATAATGACAAGATTTTGGTTCAAAACTATCATACCTCTAAATGCATAAAAAGAAGTATTTGAAAACCAATGAATGGAATTTTCATTATATGCCCACCAATATCCTGCAGATTGCAGAGCCCATTTTGTTGCCTATCTTCATCTGTATAAATAACTAAACCTCCTCTACTCATGTCTAGGTATCGAATGGTATTTGATGATGAACATGGTTCTGTGATGTGACAGCCTCCATGAATAGTTGGATTGTGCCACTTAGTACAAACAAGAAAGGCAAAGCACTGTGCAATCCTGCCAAAGAATACATTGATTTTATGAAGGAAAAGGCACAAGACTAATTCAAATTACTTAACAGTCTAGCATAACATATTGATCATACCCATAGTTAATAAATAAGTCCCACCAGCCTAGAGCAGCAACATCACCTGCAGGTAATTGAAATAAAGTTAGTAGCAAAAAGTTTAAGTATCAATCACAGTCAACAGTAAAGTTTTACAAGGACTGCCATCAAAGTAACATAAAACAGCATGAAACCATAATGGAAAAATCAGACATATAGTATATATTCAGTTACACATACTTAACAGCCTTCTCATCGTAAGACCCTTCGTTGACCTGTCTCTTGAAGGGATAGATTTTATTTTACTATAATTTTTGTGTTTTCATCAGCATAAATGGGAAATTTAGATTACAAAAATCAAGATGAGTACAGCTTATGTGATAACAATATAATTGATTTTCAAAATGTGGAAGATTGATTTCTAAATGCACAACTGTGTCAAATAACTACAATCCGGGTTGTAAGTTGTTTTGTCTTTTTTGCAATTATTATCCGTAGGCTGAATGCTGGGTATAAATTCAGGAACAAATAAAACTTTATATAAGCTTGTATGGGCCTGTTCGGACGGGTTTCTTAATTAAGTCCTTCTAAGGAAGACAAATAAGAAGAAAAAAAGAATTTGACTTCTCCATAAGCTAAAATTAACGTATGCACAAGCCTAAAGTAAAAAATTACAAAAGCTATACAAGAGAGCTCTTACAATTAACTCATGGATAATCAAATTTTAACTTTTTGAAAAGTTAATTTTAATTTTTTTAATTTTATTTTTCTCTTTGAAAGAGCTTAGGGAGAAGTGTCTCCACTCAGACCCTGTATCAATAAAAGTAACCCAGGATATTTCTTGATCAGAATGCCAAAGTAAGGAACCATAACGAGAGTGATTACTTAAAACCCTACCACCCACAAAATCATGATAATAATATCAACAGATGAATGCAACGAAAGGAGGAATTAAATCCATAACTTGAAAATTTAATTTTGGAACCTATACTGTGTTTTAATGTAAGAACACCTCAGTTCCGAAATAAAACTGTCTTAAGTTTATTTCCTAAATTCTTCATTAAATAAAAATAAGTTTATAGATCAACAATAATTTTCAAGAGAAACTTAAAACTTACCACATATCTTTAGAAGGGTGAACACTGTCGCAGCAATCAAGAAGACCATGGATATTGAAATCCAGAAGTGCTAGGAAACAAAATTATACAATTTAGTTTTGAAGTTTTCAAAAATAAAAACAAAAGAAAGACAACAATCTACTGAGTATAACACTTAAATAAATTTCTTTGTAGTAGACAAGTCTTGAATAAGGTAATGTCAATTATACGATGAGAAACAAATAAAAACAAAAGAAACATTTCAATGCAAGGAAGTTATCAATTTCATACACATTACTAACAGGTCAGTGTTATAAGGCATATCAAAGGTTAAATACAACAACTGTTTGACATCCAATACGAGATGTGCAATCGACAGTTGTAAGGCACTCGTGCTTCCCTATACTCTAAGATATAGAGGCACCAACATTTCCTAACTACGCATATATTCCAATAGTGAAGTTCAATCATTTCCAACACTCAGATCCTCCTAGATTAAAAATAAAGAGACCCCATTGCAGAATGTGAATGTGCATTGTACTAGTGCCAATAAGCCACAACGCAGCGGCTATCCATCTCAACCAGGTAGGGTTCTTCCATAACATAAGCCCACACAATTCAAAATACACTTTTTTTCAAAAACTACAGCCATGCATGCAGCACACACACACAAAAGGACAGTAGAATGTTTCTAAAGCAAACCACAAAAAGCTATTCATAAAAGGGAATCTGAAATAGCATTGAAATGAACGCACAAAAGGATGCCAACCGCCAACAAATAAATGAATCATTGAAGTGAGAGTCACACACACATCACACTTAATAGACATAAAAGGAATAATAGTTAATCCAGTGCAAAACACTGAAAAATAAAAAGAAAAGGAAAGTTAAGAGTTCTAAAATTCACCGAGGATTTGAATAAATGTTTACATGAAAATCATCAAAATTCGGAATCTTAAATTGCCATGAAAAGGCCAGTTGAGGTGCTCATTTATTCTGTTACAAATCATACTGCTGCTTAATTAATCAATCAACTAAAGAATAAGATCTTACAGGAAGTGTTTCCCATACAGCTTCATCGGTCAAATTTTCGTCATCCCCGGGCATCAAAGCCCTGCACATCCTATGAAAAGATATTTTTGTCAATAAATTATCCATTTGTTAGAAGAGCATAGAATAGTATTGCAGACTGCATAATTGATCAAAGTTAGGCCTAAGCACTACTTTCATTTTTGTGCAATGAAACTTCTCAACTATCAAAATAATTAATCGAAAGCAGACCCAAAAATGCAGGTTACTTTACAAATCACTTGATAAAGTTGAATGTTTGTGGCGATTCTATTGCAAACTTTTTTAGCGGTGCCAGCTAATATTAAAGAAGCCAGAAGACTATGAATGGATTAAAACCTACTTGAATAAGCATTTTGGTAAACTTATAGATGAAACAAGATATTACCTGATGTTATCAAACAAAATCACCATTTCAAAAAATACCAGGGGCATGAAGACAATCCTTAAATTCATCACTGCATCATTAAAATGAATAATATTCAATTTTCTAGCATCTTATTATTAATGACTAATAAATGAAGTATCACAGTTCTGGTGTAAAGATACACTGATTAACAAAATCCATTTAGCTATGTCACAAGAAATGTTGCCTACCATAACTGCTCCCGAGATGTATGCAAAGAAGTAGCTCAAATGCAACAAGTAGTGGAGTTGCTACGAGTGAATGAAAAGGAGCCCACTGCCCATTAAAAATTTAATTTAAGTTCAGTGACAAAACTCTACTACAGGATAAATTTCTAATTTTCCAGAAAATAAGGAAGACTTTTCATAAAGTATGTCTTACTCGGCGATCATGAGGAATCGCAGGAGCAGGCAAGGAAAACCTGCCTCGTGCCACCACAGCATGGAAAAGCCATAGAGGAGAAAATACTTTCCTGTTAAAAAAAGATATGTTAGAATATAGCTATAATTGGGAAGAATATGTTATACATTCTTAATCTATTTCTTCTTCTTAATATACAACAACCTAAGATCTATTACCCAAAACTCCACCCCTCAATAATATTTTAACACAAGATTTGAAGGACTTGCCCATGATTTCAATTTTTTACGTTCAATTCAGTGTTCAGCATGACATAAATGGGCAGCCCCATACATATTCCCATTTCCTGAGTGTAACAAATTTGACAGTATTGTTGTTGGTTTGAATCACATGGTACAAGATCTCAGCAGGACTATATAGAATATCAAATGAAAATGGAAATGCTCTGATTTATTACTAAGATTAAAAGTGTCATTGAATAAAATCCTGTAGGCTCTTGAACAATCATATTCGCATACATGCATAACAAGAATAATCATTTCATGCTCAAAACCACAGACAACTCTGAATCCTTTGATGATTATTCTCATAAGTACCCATCATTGCGAATATTTAGTGAGGAAAGGAGAATATTGGTAATAAGTTAATAACTCATACTGCTAATGTATTAGTATTAATTTTTGAAAACCTTATCAATTATTAGCATAACTGTAGAAAAACATTCTTTTGGAACAGAACAAAGTTATGAAATGAGGGGGAAATTACTTAACACTTTAATAAAGCGATGTACTTGCGTCCTTACTAGATAAATCAACACGGCCAGCACAAGAATGATTCTTATTATTAAACTTAATATAATTATACATAGAAATTTTAAGTTCTCTCTTCACTTTCGTCTCCAAAAACATCACACACAAAAATTCGCATATTGAATGCGGAAACGAAGGTATCCCAGTTCCCATCCCATTTACAAATGAATAAAAAAAATTAAAATAATAATAATAATAAGTATAGGTATATAAGCAGCAGAGTAGCGTATAGAGGTAAGCAATTTTGCATTTCCAAAAGGAAAAACAAAAATCTACTCATGTTCCTCCCAATGAATGCCAATTTTTTATTCCAGAATTACAAAAAACAACAACTTCTTGCATTGAAAATCAAAAAGGGGGAAACGAATTAGCACATGACAATTCATAACACAAACCAAAGAAAGGTGGAGTTTTGATGCGACCCTTTATTCAAATCCACAATTTCTAAACTGGGTAACAGAAAAGGAAGTGTGTGAATGAAGAAAGAGATAACTTACCACCATGACCATGAGTCAGGAAGGAAACGGTCAAGCTTGAGAGCAAGGAGAAGAGTGAAGGAGAAAAGCAAAGCATGAGCCACCAGAGCTTGCAGGGCCTTGGCCACCCTCCTCCAGCTCATCACCCTCCTCCGAACCAGCATTTTTCCAAACGGAAAGCAAAGCAACAATGGACAAAAGAGAAGAACTTTCTGACACACACAAAAAAAAAACAGCAACAGGACCAGAAACTCACATATCTCTCTCTCTACCAAATCCGAAACTGATGACAAAATACAGCAGAGGATGCTACCAAAATTCCTCGGAGGTTGCAAAGAGAGTGACTTGGGAACAGCCTCAGCTCCTTGCGTTACATAAAACTTTGCCTTTTTTTAAAAACAATTTCTCTCTCTCTCTCGACCTTCGTGTTTACGCTAAAGAAACGTTTCTATCCGATGATAGATTTGTTTATTATATCTTTATGCCGATGTGACTGAATGGACGAAAATACCCATCATCTTCAATTGTAATCAAGTTCAAAAAGAAAAGTAGAAGACTCACCTGGAATCTTATTAAGATGAATTCAACAACACAGTTCTAAATGGTGTTTATATTTTTTTTTTTTCATAAAGTGCTTATAAAGAGGAAAAGGAACCATTTTTCCTCAGAAAAAGTGTTTGAGTCAAGATTTTTTGTTGACCGTAAATCATGTTTTAGTCTCGTCTAGATACCTAAGATAAACATGGAACATAATTATGAATATTTGTTTTTTAAAATATTTCTGTTCTTTTTCTTCTTTTTACCAGAATATTAATTGTGAAAAATCAGCCATATTTGACTTAATTAAATTCAATTTAATTTCTGATTTCATAGGTAAATTTCGTGTAGCCGAATTGTTATAAATATACTACTTTAAAATGAATTGTCTTTTAAAGAAGAAATTTTATTTTTTGAAAAAGAAACAGCATATGTTCAAAGTTTGTTAAAGTGATAAACCAAATTTTAATGGTTTAAATACATTGTTAATATAAATTATTGAACTTTTTGTTCTTCTTATCTTCACCTTTTTTGATACGTTAGAGAGTGTTTTGAACAATAAAATAAAATGCTTTTGATAACTCTTTAGATAAAATAAAATCGATAATTTGTAATAAATAAAAAAAATTATTTAGTCAAACTTTAACCACAATGAAATGGGGGGTTGGGGATAAGTTTGGTATAAACAGAGAATTAAGGGTCGGTGACTTTCCATGTATTTATTAGTGATATTTGATTTTATTCGGTTTCTTTACTAAAGTTTTCATTCATCTATTGGTCTTTTTTATTAAATTGAAATGCCATCTTTTTTTTTATAAAAGCTTTCTCAGAGGCTTAAAAGTCATTCATGCTGAATCATATTGTTTTTTTGAAGGATGTGTATGAGTTGGTGGGATTTCCTGTTTATTCCCACAGTTACTGTTGAGCATTTCAGCCACACACGTTATCCTAAAATTGTATTAACACTCAAATGGAGCGTTACTATAAAAAAGATACATGATTGGCTGAGAAAGTCAAATATATTATTATGAAAACCATGTTCCTCAGACCTTATCTCTTTCACTGCCAAGGTCTCAAATACCAAAATTTCTTTAAAATTCTGGAAACATTTCATGTTATGTAACTTTCAAAATTATTATTATCAGTTTAGTAAAAAAAACAAAAGTTTAAGTTTGTTAGTTTTGTTTAATTCTGTTAATAATTAAAATAATAAATATGCATTTAATCTTTATGTTTATTACATAAAAAAATAATATTAATTTATAATTAGTACTGAAAAAATATTTTATCATTTTTAAATTTAAAACTTTTAATAATTTCTTTAAAATTAATTGCATTCAAATTACTTGTCCTACTAAACTAATATTTTATCCTTAAATTTAATATATAAGTTTCTTTTTACAATAGTTGTATAATATGCAGAGAATATATTACGTCAGCATTGTTTTGGAAGGTGGGGACCAGAATGAAACCTGTTCACTTTCAGACGTGTAATTAGCCTCACAGGATACGCTACTGTGGACCTTTTTTAACCAGTAAAGTGCATTTATATAGGAAAATAAAGTATATAAAAATAAATAAAAATGAAAACAGATATTAGACAGTACAAATAAATATATGCATGTTAGTTTTGAATTAATACGTTTTATAATATAATTTATATGATATCTTTATGCAGTTATTGATTAGGAATTTTATGATTAAATATATAATACAATTATTTTTCAGTGTGTTGGAATCCTAAATTTTTAGTCTTTTTTTCATGATTTGGTTTTTCTTTTTTCATCTACAAAACTTAAATTCAAACTTCATATAAGAAATCAGTTATTATTAACACTGATTATAATACCAATAACTTGTTGGTATTTATTTATATTTTAAAACCCCAATGTAACTAGTAGATATGTGTATAAGTTTGTTTTGACTACCAAATTTTTATTTACATTAGAATCATAGTTATGATAAAATGTTCATTAACTGGAACTTTTACTTGTTGCATTTTGTACTACCAAAAAAAGTGCGTAATCTCCATCCAAATCACTAAACCCGCCAAACTGTGGAAAACAGGGTATAGAAGTGAGTCAAAGTTAAAAATAATTTTACTCTCAAACAATCCATTGTGAAGTTAAAGTGGGTCATCTCCTGATGGGTTGGCGATATATTTTTTTTTTTTTTTACCAAATAGCATTTAAAATTAAAATTAAAATCAAACTTCAACTTTTTAAACTTTTGATCGTTTAATTTTTTCAAAAGTTAATTCAAATTTTTAAATTCTTTGTTCAATATAACGAGAATATTGAGGATATATCCTTCTAATATTTAATTTAAAAAATAAGAAAGATAAAACGTAAGTGATAAATCAATCATGGAAATTGATTATCACATATTATAATGAAAAAATGAACTTTAAGTTCTTATACCTACAAGTCTTCTCACAGATTAAAAACCTAAAAGATTCCAAAAGAGTAATATATAAATATATGGAATATTTTATTATTTTAGAGTTATAAAAAAATTATATAATATAAAATAAATTTATAAATTTAGAAAACTTGTGACTGTTTGCTAGATTTTTGAAGTATTTTTTTTCTATGTTTTTGTATTCAAAGTATGTGACTTATAAATGAGAAAGTATAGCCAGGACAAATTAATCATATTTTTCTTTTGAGTGTTTTCTTTTTATTTTCATATCTTTGTTATGTTTATTTAGTTCTTTTTGCATTTAGCACTTTTATCTACTACATATGTGATTTGACAGGGAAATATGGACATACACCAATTTAGATTTGTAGTAATGTATTTAGTTTTTAAATTAGATTTTTTTTTAAAGTTTAAGTGTTTTCTTGATGATTATAAATTTGGAGACAAGAAAATTTAACTTAATTTTTTATTTAAAAGAAAAAGGAGAATGGAACTCTTTAATGAGATTAAACCTTGTAATAAATGACTATTGCTAGACGCTGTGGTAATAATTTATTTTGATTGAAAAATGAATACAATGATAATTGTATTAGATAAATAAATAAATCTGGATGTATTGATGATATTGATTTTATATCAGCAAAATCATGTTTGAGGATATTTATATAGTTTATTTAACTTTTAGATTGCTAGACTGGATAATTTATTTTTTTTGACTGTCTGAGTTGAATAGTTAATTTGTTTGAGACACAATTTTTTTCTTTTGAAGTTAAATAAATGGCGATCCCTTTCAATATGTGTTACTGAACTTTGTGAATGATTTCATAATAGAATTCTGAAATATTATGGTATGGATGCAATGCATTTTAAAATGTAATGCATTTTAGTTTAGTGTTGAACTCTTATTTAATTTTGCCTAAAAGATTTAAGTACTTGAAAGTGGTTTGGTCCACGTAAGTATAAAATGTTTGTTTATCAATATATTTGAATCATCAAATGTTTACATAAAAAGAATGTATTTTGCGAATATAAATGTAAGAGGTGTGCCAAACTACATTTCACTTTTAGAATTTTTTTTAGTTGTTTAAGTGTGGTTTTTGCTTCAACTTGGAAAAATGTTCACAGTAAAAATTGTAGATAATTATATTATTTTTAAATCAACATATAAAACATTTTAATATGATTTTATATATTGTATTTAGATGATACAGATGACACGCGAATATGAAGAAATATGAATTAGAAGTTAACAAATTATGATAGATATTTTTAATATAAATGATTTAATATTTTGGTGTTTGGAAATGCAATTTAGTTTGGAATGAAAATTAATTTGCATTGAGTGAATATGAATTAAATGATGTTTTAGATAAATTTGGATGAGAAATGTAAGATACTTAACATGTTAATATTGTATAAATATGTTTTGTTTTACAAAATTTTATAATTCATTGATAAAATAAGATATTTATGACTTCAATAATATTTAGATAACATAAATTAAGATATGAAGTGATGATGATAAAATTAAAAAAGATGTTTACACTAGACGTTAAGAAATTAATTATCCTAATTGTATTAAGTTATTGAAGTGCGATAAAAGGTTTTTATGAGTCAAATATTATCTTTTGGTAGAATTTATTGAGTATGTTTCTTTGAGAAAACATTATAATCTCTTCATCTTTTGAATAGACAAAAGATAAAATATGCGAATTCTATTACCTTTTCCATATTATGAAGATAAAGTTAAACGAATACTGTAAAACTATTGCATTACATATATATATATATATATATATATATATAATATAATATAATATAAATTATTAATTATTTATAGAAAAACAAATAATATTTTAATTTTGGGAGAACATATCAAAATTACTTTAACAAAATTATTTTATTAAGATTTTATTAATTTGCTTTTCACTTAAATTATAGTGTAGATCGTAAACGAGACTGATATTTTTAATTTTGTGAAAAATGTACAGACCCTTTAGGTTACCTATACATTTGACATGGTTAGGTTTTTATTTTTCATTAAAGACAACAAATTTTATTAAAAGAGAGATAAGTGGTGGAAGATGGTAGCACAAACCTTAATTAGGAAGAATATAGAAAGAGGATATTACATGGTTAGGTTGATCTGAGAAAATGTCAACCACAATGGGTAGTCCCATGGTGGAAACACGATGAAAAAGGAAGCTTCCTCGCCATTTCAAAAAGTTAAGCAAGTAAGGTCATAATCCATAATATATACTTTGAAATACTACATAAAAGGATAAGTTTGTCAATTCAAACTCTCACTTTTCAGTTCTCTCAACGTAATTAAAGTTTTGTATCTTAGTAATATTGAATGAAATTCTTGGTTAATTTATCAAATGAAACTAGGATTTCATTAATAAAATCATAATTGTTTCTCTTAACAGAAGGACATATTAAGCCCCGTGTTATTAACGCGTTAATAAAATCATTGGTTCAATAAGTCATGGTTAAAATTTAACTTGATGAACATTTTGTAACTTAATTTAATTATCTTTATTTTGATTTGTAATTTTATGTATTTAATTGTATGTTTAACTTCGTATTAAGTCAACTAATATGCACCATTATTTCTAGCGCGTTAAAGTAAAAGTTACTCTATTAATAGTATATAAAAACTTATTTGTAAACATTTGTTACAAAAACCTTTTTATAAGTTAAAATTAATTTATAAATTAGTTAAATAAATAAATAAATTTAATTAGTTGAATATGGTGTGTATATGTTGTAAAATTTTTTATATGTGTTCTATTGATACAAAATATTCATAAATAGATAAATAAAATTTTTAAAAACCATTTTTCTATTAGTTTTTCAAATTCTGATTTTTAATGTATATACTTTTTTAATTTAATTTTAACATCCGTATGTTTATGAAAATATTTTCTGGAAACAAAACGTATGTATTGTTTATGATTTTTACTTTTGTCCATATTTTTAAGTTGTGAACACAAATTCAATTAAAATTATATATATTTGCATAAAAATCCAGGATATGAATTTGCGCTCACTATTTTAATATATATATATATATATATATATGTTTATGAAAATATCTTTCCATAAACTAATTTTCGAAATGAATTCATTTTTAAGGTTGGAATCCAACTCTAATTCAACATCGTTGAAAAGCAGTTTTTTGTATTATTGGAACCCATTATAGCAACTATTTTTCTTAAGATATATGAAAAAAAAAAAAAAATATATATTTATATATTTTTTTATATATATATTTATATATTTTTTTTTAAATTTTTTTTTTTTATTATAAGTAAAAAAAAAATGATTTAAAAAAA
>Ga0099825_1001812_pt1 | contig 27785 bp, 9 predicted proteins | sample SiratroredBW_FD_76838 | JGI IMG/M metagenome (GOLD analysis project Ga0099825, IMG submission 76838) | Root nodule microbial communities of legume samples collected from California, USA - Siratro red BW | ecosystem: Host-associated > Plants > Roots > Nodule | place: USA: California | collected...
AAATAAAAAAAAAAAAAAATATTATTTTTTAATATAAATATATATATATATATATATATATATATATATATATATATATATATATATATATTTTTTGGAGTCCGAAAAAGAAATCATCATGCTTAACACAATCATGAGTTAAATACTGCGAAACATATGGAATTTGAAAGTTTCGGAAAGTATAAGCAATCAAGCGAAAATAAATAGAAGGTGTTATAAGCACAAAAGATAGTTATAAAAAACGTTCATAAAAATAAGAAAAATATATAAAGAGAAAACCAATATCAGATATGAGCAAAAACATTGCAACTTTTAATAAAACTTTAAAGTCATTTATTGATGGCTGATATTAATGAAGTATAAAAGTTTACGTGGAATTTACAAGTTAAATAAGACTATCAAATTCTTCTATTTACACCTGAAAAAAAAATTATGACAACTTCTAGTCCTAAATATTTATGATAACTTCTAATCCTAAAAATTTATCTATGTACTTAGATTTCTAATTTAGTTAAATTATTCCTTTTAAAGTGCTTTTAGATTATGGTATAATTATATAATGATATTGCTTTTAATAGTTTTTTCCTTAAATTTAGTTTTTATTATTTTTCATTGTAATTTTATGTTTTTTCTCTATTTTTTTAGAGAAGGTTAATATTTTAGTTTAAATTGACTTCAATCAAATAAATCATATACTTACTCGATAGTTTAAGTGAGACACTCTTGTTTAAGTGAGTTTTTAGAATATTTAAATTATTTAAGAAAGAAACATGTAACATATGCATTTCAACTTAGCAATCATGTGTCATTGTTAATATTATTTGGCTTAGGAGACAATTACGTAAGTTAATTGTGAAAAAATAATTCAATTCAAATTGTTATAAACTTAAGGTATGACAACCTTGTTCATACAATATTGTATACTCTCGGATAGTGCCTCAAAAAGACCTACACACTCCAATATGCTTTTAGTATTTAATATTTTTTTTAGTATTGGTAAAAGTATGAAATCATGAACGACTAAACACTTTATTGATAGATGTTAATGTAGTTGTGTGATGTGTCTAATCTATCCTTTTATTTTCAACAATATTGGTTAATAGTAGATGTTAATGTAGTTGTCTGATTTGTTTAATTTATTCTTTTATTTTCAACAATATTGGTTATTTAGTTTATTGTTTTTACTCTATTTTTAGTGTTTTTTTTAACTTGATAAACCAAATCATGGATTCATTACTTTAATCGTGGTTGAAAAACTTTTGTATAGATTAGATTTTGGTAAAAAAAAATATAGTACAACCTATCACTATGATTTGGGATAGAAATTATCAAACAAATTTCTAAGTCGCCAACTTTACTGCTAGTTGGTTAAAGGTAATTACTTTATGATATTCCTTAAGCAATATAAGTTTTTTTTTTTTTCAATAAGAAATTGAGTTTAAACGAATTTATAGTTTATTGTGATCCTTCTTATCAATAAGAAATTAAGTTTAAATATAATTTGTAGATTGTTGAACTAATTATGTAATTAAAATGGGTGGACGGAGGAAAGTGAATTGCACGGTAAAGGATAGTAAAATCAACCTTTGACATTTCTTCAATCTCTTTAATGCATCTACATTTTTGCATGTATCAAAATTCTTATTTTAATTCACTTTGCTTATTATCTTATCTCTAATTATAAAATCCTAAATCATTATTTGATCTTTACTCTTATTTGTCCTTTAAAATATTGCCTTTTGGTTTTAAAATAATAAATCCATATAATTTATTGAAAAATTATATATAGACTATGTGGATATGATCCATGTGACAATTTGGTACGCTTTATCATATAGTCATCACTTAATAACTTCTTGTTGTTGCAAGTTCTAAGAGTTTCTTGTCATGACATGTTTTTTGACATCTGATTTTTGTATGACTGAATATTATCCAACTAAAAATAATTATAGTTGTATGTTCAAATGATTATTACATTTTCGTTTATGTCTTGGTGGCTTGGTAGTCTTGTTGTTTGTTTAGAAAAAAAAAAAACTTAATATTTGTAGTCAATTAACTTCATCTCAAGTCATATATTGAAATTGATTTTATCGTACAAAATGTTTAATTCAGTTACGATTTAACTTATATCTTGTATATTTAAATTTCTTTATCATGGTTTCGACCTAGACTCTTTATTTTAATATTCAAATGCTCTTTTAAACATATTGATGACTTCAATTTGAATTATTTTATTACTTTGTTCAAATATTATTATTTTTATTGAATATCAAAAATAAAATTGACATTTTTTTATCAAAATAGTCATAACACGAACTATACAACTTTTTTCTATTTATATTCTTTTGTTTAAAAGTCAATATTCACTTGTTCAAACCTTCCTTCAATTTGAAACATAGTTTGCTCTAATTTGTTGGATGCATGTTTTTCAAATCTTATATTTTTGAAGTATTTTTGTAGTGACGTGTCTTTATTCATTATTTTTAAATATTTATCTTGAGCTAAGCATCTTTAAACCTTATTTTACATTATGCAACTTTAAACATCATTTATTAAATATGATGGATATCTTAAATTAATTTTGTTTAAAAGTTTTGTTACCTTTTATGATATAAATTGTATGATGTGTTCACTTTATTTCAAACTATTATTGATTATTAATCTCTTCAATTTATTAATTTTGAACTATATGTTGCTTTTGAACTACCTATTTCCTTATGTTATTTTTACATTTTCACTCAATCAAAACATATTTGAACTTTACTTTGAATGTTACAACTTGGAACTACCTGCATTATGGTAATTTAAACTATTTTATGAACTATTTGGGCATTTAAAATATGTTTGTATACCTTCATTAATTCTCATAATTATGCCTTATTAATTTTTCAAATAATTTATTTGTTAAAATATTTATTTAATATGAACTTTAATTATGTAAAAATGAATATTTATATTATGGATTAACCGCGTACTAAAATACTAGTAGTAAATAAATTGATTTTTGCATAAATATATGTATTATTTAAAATATACATAAGAATATATTGAAAAATTTAGAGAACTAGCGTAATTTTGTTAGGATATTACCAAAATGGATAAATTTTTAAAAAATCATGTACATGGGCGAGTTCATGTTACATTAAAAGAAATACAACAATGACATGTCTTTAAATGTTAAATTCATGTACACATTTCTTCATTCATCACATACTTAATACAAATATAAGAAAATCACATACTCATTTATTACATTCAAGATTACGTTATGTTATAAAATGGTAAATTGTTTAAATGATAAATTTATGTATTTGTAAACACATCTATGATATAAATTTAACACAACCAACTAACTTACTTAAAGCACATATATTTTTTTCATCAAGTCCTTATGATTTCAACAACAGTGAGACCATAATAATGTTCATCACAAAAAAAAAAAAAAAACATTATCAACAACAACATTCACTCTTTTTTTATGAAATTTATAAACCTATGTAGATTAAATATATTTTTTTCTCATAATAATTGCATCTCTTAAATCACAAACCTATTTAGTTGAAAAAAATTACACCCTACCACTTCTTTGAGACTATTGTGTTTTTAACAAGACATAGGGCAAAATGAATAAAGGTTACATATCCAACTAACCTTGTCAAAACATAATGTAATACAAAACAATAAAAATTTAACAAAATAAAGTCACTTCATTGTAACTTTATAGTTGGAACAATTTCAAAATTGTTTCTCTTTCATCACCAACTTCTCTAATGAACCTTTGAAAAAAAGTTGCATCTTAGGAGTTCTTCAAGGTCACTTTGTTTTTTAAACAAAACATAATACCAAATCAATAAATATTGCACATCCCAAACCTAAACAATGAAAATTTAATAAAACAAAGTCACTTCACTTTAATCTGAGAACAATCACAAAATTATTTTCTTAAATTTTTAGCTCTTGTTACAAAATCTCCACAATAACAAATAGGAACAACACCCTAATTCCTAGAGCATGAAAAGAAATAAACTTACAATCTCGAAACATTATTCATTCTAGAATTTTGATGTCATTGCATGAAAAAGATGAATAATAATAATATATTACTTTCGCATACTAGCACAAGGAGGATGGATGTAAAAAGATGAAATGGAAAAGAAGTTAATGAAAGACTACATCAATGAAAACTTCACCCATGCCTAAATTTCATTATCAACTACCATGTCATTAAGTCAATATACCATATAATTATTCTCTCAATGCCATTAACACAAATTTAATATCAAAAACTAAATTGACTACTTGTTGAAGAACCTACATTGTTTAGAGATATGATCAAATTATAACATATAAATGAGGTTTAAAATCTCATCTTACTAAACTGATTTGTAATATTGAGTTAGACTTAAAGTTCACTTTTTAAAATGATATCAGAGTCTATTTTAGTAAGGTTAAAACAAGATTCATTCTCATATTTAACCTCTTTATATATTTGAGTCACGTGCTATCATATACTTCTTTAATATATTATTTGATAATCTTTTTTTTATGCTCAATATCTTCCACATAAGAAAGTCTATTAAAAATCTAATATCAACTGAGATATGATCAAATTATAATATGTAAGTATAAGATGCAAATCTCACTTTACTAAGTTGATATTGAAAAATTAAATTAAATTTAAAATTTATTTTTTAAGATAATATAAAAATATATCCTAATGAAGATATTTATTTGCGACATTAAATTAAACTTAAATTTTACTTTTATAAAACATTTTTAAAAAAATTCGAATCAAATTAAAACATTTTAAAATAATGAAACTAAATTAAAAAAATAACAAAGAAAATAAATTAAAAAAATAACAAAGAAAAGATAAAAAAAATAGTATTAAACCTATTCCAAATAGAAAAAAAAAGGAAAACAAAGTTGAAATTGTTTATTTTTGTGTGAGTTTATATGGAGGCAGAACGATATTCAAATGACCCACTTGATAGTATTGATATATTTTATTGCCAACTTTCTCGAGGCAGGCAACAGTTAAAGTTGATAGCAGAAAATTATAATTAAATTAAAGTTTCTACACATCTGAATCTAATATATATTATATATATCTGAAGAGGACAATTTTAATGATGAGGGGACCGGTAACTTTCGAAGTCATATGATATGCACATTTTCCCAATTTGGGCATTTTTGTATGCTATGAATTTGACTCCGTGTAATATATAATATTACACGTGATCCTTGATTGAATGAATAAATAAACAAAGAAGATAAATATGATGCTTAAATAGTTATGTCGTCTAACGTAATGATTTTTTGTACTTTCATTAACATGTTGTTTGGAACGCATGGAATAAGGAGGATTGACTCAGCTGAGAAAGATTCAGATACATTGAAATAAAAAGAAAATAAAAGAAAAATAAAAATTGAGCCAAATTTAAAATTAATTGAATTGGTGAAATTTTAAAGGAGTTAAATAAAATATTTTTGTCATTTGTTTGATTAGATTAAAAAGAAAAAAAAACATATAAAAAAAGATATGCAGAAGACTATTTTATTCTCCGTAATATAAGTATAGATAGAAGTGATTAACGCAAAAATTATTCGACAGGGAAAATTAAAAAACATAAAAATTCTTCACTTAATAGTTTTATAACAAAAATTTGATATTTAAAACAATAAAAGTATGTTAACTACGCATTTATTTTAACTAAAAATGAATGTGAAAACAAAATAATAGTTAGGCATCATCATAAGAGTGCTTATATTTGAAAGTGAAGAACATATCCTTTTGGAATTTAGGAAATTTTAATAGGTTTCGGTCAACCTAGTGGTGCTTGGTTTCTCTTTGAGAATGTTGCCAAATGGAATAGTGTTCAAATTTAATGAACAGATTCCACAAACTTAATTTAGTTTTCAACGATTTGATTGACAATTAAATTTCTGGAACAGGAAAAATATTGTTCATAGCAACAATTTTGTTTTTAAATTTTCTTTTATTTTTTATTCTTATTTGTGAATATAAGTGTTTGATGTATTTTGCTTCATTTATGCATTATTTATTTGTGTATTTATGGAAGAATTTTTTTTCCTATTTTGTATTGATTTTGGCTCAACTCTTTTTTTATATGGATAATTCATTATTTTTACTTTTTTTTTTTTGTATTGAGGGGATTTTTCTTAAAAACTTGTCTTTTGAAGTATTTTTTTTTTCTCTATAGCTGTGGAGGAAAGTTAGATTTTGAGATTTGTTCATCGTAGTGAATAGAACTTAAAAAATCCATCTTGTTAGAAAAGAAAAAACAATTATTTGATATAGACATCTAAAGTAGATAAGACTGTTGCATGATCCAAAGAAAAGTCAACTTGAATTTGTAGTCAGGTGTAATGTAAGAATCCACGAAAAAACACAAAGACGCATAATAAGGAAACGGAAAAAGTGAGATGTTTGAGAGTAAGTGACGAGGAAATTAGGAAAATAAAAATTAACAAGCACATTCAACAAATAAAAGTTGCAGTAATAGAGAGAAATCCAAAATCTAATTTATCATAACCGAATCTTATAAAATTTGTTTCCGATTTACGTCACTTTTATAATTTAATTTGATTTGATTTTTAGTATACTTTTTAAAGATTTTGATTGTAAGACCAGATACTTATAATTAGTTTGATAATAAATAATATAATATGTCTAATAAATGTCACTGAAATAGATTTTGATGTTATATTAATTAAAGTTTAAGTTTAATTGATATGGGATTTTTAATAAAATTTATAAAATATAAATTAGAACTAAAAAGAAAAAAATACATGGTAATGAAGGAAAAAAAACCAACATGAAAGAAGGCAAAAAAGAAGAAGAAGAAGTTAGAATTAAAGAAAAAAAAATCTAGAAATCTAAAAAATAATTTCATTCATTGTGTGAAAAACCAGAAGTAAATACAATTGTTAAAGACACAATAAAAGCAACTGGACCTTAAACATAAGACAAATAGCAATAACAAACATAGAAAAATCAAAACGAAGCCTAACATAACCCAACATAAACTTTATCAAACGTAATATAGAAATGAAAATATTTTTAACTTAATTATATCTAGAATGTCTAATGTCTAATTTCACAATTCAAAAGTTTTCACGTGTCACATAATTTAGTACCTATTTTGGAAACTTTAAAAGTATATTAATACATAAATATTAAAAGATAATAAAAATATGCAATATAAGACTTACCCTTTTGAAAAAACATATAAAACACAAGAAATATGTATAGTCTTACTGTTTAGGTGAAGTGTGAGATTTGCGTTGAAGCATGAGAATTGTGTTGAGTATTTTTTTTTTTAATAAAAAATGTATATAAAGTATTATTATGAATTTTGATATCTTAATTAGATTAATACTAAAAAGCTTAATCATTATTGCCGTGACATGAAATGATATTATTGTAAAAAGTAAATTATTAATATAGAAAAAAATGATGCTATTTTCTTTTTTCCATTCTGAAAGAAATTTGATTTATACTAGTATCTATTAATTTGGTTCGATCTAACGATTTAAAAAGAAAAAAGACTTTGCAGGTGTTGTTTTCTTTACAGTTTTTCTACACGTGGTTTAGGACTTTGGTTTTCCTCTTCCGAAAAACGAGTTTGGTATTCAAATAATGTTAAAATGATACAAATTTCTGAAGGTAACAAAACATAAAAGAAATAAAAAATATAATGATCAAACTTAAAATGAATACATTTAATGATGAGAGAAGTAAACAATACATATTTATTTCATATTTATTTTTGTTTCATATTTAATCTAACCCAATTATAATAAAAATATTATCTATTTAATCATTTTACTATATAAATAAATAACCCAATCATACAAACATTGTCCTATGAACATTATGAGCACACCACATGTTATTTCAGATAAATATTCACATCTCACATATTTTTTTAGACCATATTTCGTGAGTAATAAAATATATTTATTATTAATTTTTTTATATCTAAATATTTTAAGAATTATTATTTATGTTATTTATAGAAGTTAACAACTACATTATGGAGATCCTTTTTAAGAATTAAAGATAATAATATTTTTTAATTATTTAACCTGATGATCTAAATTATAAATGAATTGATAAATAAAACAATAAACTCTAATTGGGTCCACTTGCTAGTAAATCCCAAAATTACATACTAATCTAATCAATTAAGACCAAATTAATAAGCACACCAACCACAACCCAAGGCCCAAATAGATTCCATAAAAAAGAGAAAAAAGGCCCAAACACAAATCTTATACCGCTTCAAGCCACGGGCTAAAACCCAACAATGAATATGAATGGAGAAATGGTGAGTGATTCTTCGTGCACCTCCATAATTTTAATATATTCTATTTTAATCTTATAAAAAGACGAAAATAGCTCTTATTAATAGTGACTGTGATTCATTTTCTTTTCTTTTCACTTTGCGAGTTGCACAAATCGCAATACAATTAAAAAATAAATACATTGTGGATTGTATAACCCGTAATTATATTTTCTACACCTTTTACATTGCGGGTTGTACAATCCGCAATACAAATTTTTTTTAACTACATTGCGGGTTGTACAACCTATAATACAATTTTTTTTAAATGTATTGCGGGTTGTACAAATCTGCAATACAAAAAAAAATTTAAATGCATTGCGGGTTGTATAAACCGCAATACATTTAAAAAAAAATTTGTATTACGGGTTGTACAACCCGCAATATATTTATAAATTGTTGTACAAACCACAATGTATTTATAAAGAGAAAAAAAATTCTAATTATCATCAATAAAGCTTTTTTTATTTTTTTTCAAGGTTAAAATAAAAATATATTAAAATTATGGAGATGCAGGTGCAGGAAGTCACTGTAGAGGTGTAGGAAGAATCACTCCGAAATGGTGCACCATGATTTGGTTGTTCTCTCACAATTTCCCTTCCAGAAGATAGGTCAAGTCTTCCTTTGCTGCAATACAACACACTCACCGTGTCAAAATGTGACAACCTATTTTGGTTGAGCCACCAAAGTTAAAAGATTTTTCTAGATGCAACAAATTTTCCAATGCATTTTTTTTCTAGATGTAATTAGTAATAGCTCTTAATTTTTTTTTCTAAAGGTAATCTTAGATAGATAATTCATTTTTGTTTCAGTAAAAAATATAAAATTAACAGGAATAATAAAGTTATCCTAACCTATTTACATAACTCATACATACAAATCATCTCAAGCTCTCAAATGAGTTTCCCAAAAAATTAATACATCCCAACATATTTAACTTAAGTATCAGAGTTAGATGAGAGGTCAACATTAATTGATAACCACAACATAAACACAAAACACTCAGTCTTAGTCCTTTTTATCTGTTTTTTAAGAGGATTCATAACTTCATCACATCTCCACCCGGTATTAGCTTCAAAATTCAGTGGAATTCAACCTTTACAAGACTCCGCCATTGAAGCTCTTCTATAATGTATCACTTCTTACATTAACTTCTTGCTTTTTAATGAATTTAAATTTTAAGGAGGTAAGTCCATCCGATGAAACGGGAGAGGCTTATGATTTTGAAGTTTCTTTTGCGGAAGATCATGAATTTGTTTAAATGTTGACTATCCCACGAGAGATATTATAGTTAAGTAATCTACCCATAAAAATATTGGAAGATTTTTCAACCACATACATGACATTGAGAATAAAAATATTGAAAGATTTTTCAACCACATACATGACATTAAGAAGAAGAAGAGAAATGAATGTGTACTTAAGAAATAGAAAAGCATCTCCCAAAATAAATTTCTAGTATGTGATAAAAATATTTCATCCAGTCATGAGTAGGTGTTAACATGGCTAACTAAATAAAAAGAAAAAATTATTGTTAAGGTAAAACTAATAAGGAATACGAAATATAAGTAAAAATGATTAGTTGAAATAAATATTTCTCAAATGTTCCTTGACAAGTGATTAGAAAAGTAAAATTTTTATGAAGAAATGTATATTTTCTAAAAGACTATATACTAAAAAAAATTTGTGTAAAATATTTGTTTGAATGTTTGAGAATGAAAATATTTAGTAAATATGTAGCTTGAGAGAAAAAGCATATAGGTAGTAAGTAAATAAGATCATCTTGAAGTTTGTCTTTGATTAAATGACAATAAACTTCAAAATGTTTTGTATGCTCATGAAATGTAAAATTATACACTATGTGTATAACTATCCTATTCTTATAAAAAATTTAAAATGAGTAAGAATAAAGAGATTCAAGTCAGTGTATAAATAATATGATCATTGGAGTTCATTGTTAAGTGTGATTAATGTTTTATACTTAATTTCACAAGAGCATTTATAGAGAACTTTTTACTTTTGCTTCTTAAACTTTCTCATAAACCAAAATATTCAAAACAAAAATTACAAGATGTGTGATAAAATGACTACTATTAGTATAATTGACATAATCAAAATCTAAAAAAGCTTAAATACTATAATTGTTTTGTGAAGAAAAAAAATAAGATAATATATAAGATTTTTTTAAATATTCGAGAACAGGATGATCAACTTGCACGTAAGGTTTTGCCTTAATTGAAAAACACATTGAGTTAATTGTTGAAGTTCAAAACAAATGTCCTAGATAAGTATTATAGTTAAATAAAGTAAAAGCCACCTGAGTTTTAATAATTAGAGTGGTCATCCAACTATTATCTTTCATCAATATGCAATGTGGTAGATGGATCCATAAGAAATGATATATATTTATAAGCTAACAAAATAAAAAATGCATTTTAATATACATTCTAAAATACAAATTATGTATTTTGAGTTGTATATTGTAAAATACAAAATAAAAAATACATTCTATAATATAAATTATGAAATACAAAATTTATATTCTATAATATAGATCTCGAAATAAAATTTTTGTATTTCAAAATATACGTCTTACAATATAAAATAAAATATCTATTCCAAATTATATATTAAACTACAAATTTTATATTTCGATACATTCTAAAATATAAAATTTCTATTATAAAATATATAAATTGAAATACAAAATATTACTTTTAATTTTTCAATCTAAAAGGTCATTGAATTGTATAGTCCAAAACAAATAAAAACCGTAATTATTTTAAAAGTGTAAATTTGCAATTTTATGAAGGTGCAACTTCAAATATATGGGGTGCAGAATACAATACCCCTTAAAAAATGGTTAGCCGACACCAAAGAGTCCAGCAAATAGGTGAACTCCCATAGTGAGAGAGTGTTACCTCATGGCTTAAAAACAAATAAATAATACACTAAATTAGTTATTAAAATAACAAAATAAGTTAAAATAAATAATAAATAATACACTTAAAAATATAAAAATCTTATTTCAACTCCTAAATTTCCCTAACAAAATATTTATTTTGATCCTTATATAGTAAAATGATCACAGCTAGTGTAGTCTTTGAAATGATAAATATAAAGGTTAAATACTGGTATTTAGTAACTTAAAAAAATAATAATACTTTTATAATTTTAGAATAAATAAGTGGATGGTAATGCTTTCGAAATTAATTTGATTAATCACTCTGAAACAGAACCGAGACAGGGATCGGCCCAAAATACATGAGGAAACCAAACTATTCCAAAAACACTGCTCTCAAAATAACCACAATGCTATAATGTAAAGATATATTGATAAATCATATATATATATATATATATATATATATATATATATATATATATAAAATATGATGAAGATTTCGTATCTATTAGTTAAAAATAAATTTAATTTATATAATATAAATGAGACAAATCTTATCTTATAAATTAATTTGTGACGTTAGTTTTCGGAGTTGAGTAAAATATAATAAAATTTGTTGAGTCTATTATATTATTTATTATTAATTATGTTGAAATTTACGAGTATTTAATCTCATATGAGATGTCTGTGTTTTATATAAATTTAAAATATAATTAATTTATAATATATAAGTAGAATTAAATTTTATCTTACAATTCAATAAAATTATTAAATATAAACTTATTTACTAAAATTTAGAAAGTATACTTTAAAGATATTAACTTGGTATTTTATTGATCAGGAGAAAACTTGGCATATGAATGTTTTATTGCTTTGAATTTTTAACCAAAAAGTAACATGTTTGCATTTTTTATTCCGTATGGAAGAGAAACCAGAAAGAAAAAAAAAGACATGCATTTTAAAAGAAGATCAAAATGTATTATCAAAATATGAAGTCATTTATAATAGAACTTTAAGTAGTGATGGGTATTTGAAGACAGAAACAAAAATCTAACATTTTTCATGGAAAATTAATATGGATATCCCATGTAATTGAGTTATAGATAACACGGGTGAAGTGGCAAAATTATGGATAATTTTATCTACAAGAAAATGACTGAAGAAACACGCCCAATGTGCAATGGAAGCAAGGGAGAGTTTCGATCATTACTATCGATAGTTGAAGATTCCAGAAATTTGGAATTATTCTTAAATATTAAAATATTCTTTTTCATTTTTTATTTATTTTTTTATCTCCGGGCTTATAAGGTTAAGTTTGGTTCTGCACAAATATTATCACAATAATAATAAATTTTTATTGTAAAAATCTTGAATTCAGAGTTATAATTTTAAGAATTAAATTTTAAATTTAATTTAATTTTATAAAACTGTGAACAAAAGTTTATATTTATTTATATATTATAATATAATCTAATGTTTAATTTATGTGTGATATAAAACAAGATTAAGTTTGGCTATATACTAATAAATAATAATAATAATAATAATAATAATAATAATAATAATAATAATAATAATAATAATAATAATAATAATAATAATGATGATGATAATAATAATAATAATTTTTATCATACAAATTTTGAACTCAAAAGAATTATAATCTTAAATGTAAAATCTTGCATTTTCTTATATAAATTTTGATTTAAACATTTAATAAGAAGTTTGTCTTTATAAATTTTGGATAGAGTGATTTATAGTTTGAATTTGAAATTAGAAATTTAAGATTTAAATTGTTCAAATCCAACGTGGATTTCTTGTGCTTATAAATAAGGTTTTAATAGTAAATTCTTTGATAATATCTTGAATGTAACGTTTGCTATGCATTATGCCGTATTTTTTCTATTTTGGTGTAATTTTTTTTTAAATTTTCAAAAATAGATAAAAAAAATTTATTATTACTATGAGTAAATTGTGTCAAGTTGGCACGATTTATAAAATCGTGATAACATAACACGATTTTGAAAAATGAATTGAAATTGTATCATATTAGTACAATTTTAGTGAAATAAAATTGAACCTAAAATCGTGTTATGATAGTACGATTTCATTTTGAAATGTTATAATGACACAATTTCTTTATAATCAAAACGTGCCATCTTAGCATGATTTATCTTAAGGAATTAAAAAAAATTGTCCATTTGAAGAATTTTGAAAAAAATTTGCACCAAAAGAAAAAAAAAAACAAATTATGCTTAACTAAGGAATTATATGAATAATGGACCTAATAAAAGGGTTTACTTATGAAGAGTTGTGGATAAAAGAAAATAGATAAATTAAATACAAATCATATCATTGAACTTTAAGAGATTACATTATGAAAGGATTGAGAGGATTTTGATAACTACTTTGTTTTACTTTTTTACTTTTTCCCCTTACCAACTGTTTGTGGATATTTTGGCTTTAATTAAAATAAAATAATCACCCATTTTTTCTTACTTGATAAAATTAAAAGTGTAATTTACTGATTAGGTAATTATTAAACCATAATTGATGTGAGAATGATAATTTACCTTTTATTTTATTATTTATATGTCTCCAACATGTATCCACAATTTATCTGGTTAAAAAGGGAAAATAGAATTATCTTGTTTACTCTTCTCGTGTGTGTTGAACATAATTTTTTCTTCTCATGTATTTTTTTTTGGAGGCAACTTAATTTGAGGCTTTTATTAGACATTAAACTTGGACAAAGTTCATAGAAACATTTGAAAAATTTGTAACTATAATACTCCTTTTGGAAGTAATAGGTCTATCTTTCTTTTTAGTTTTGGTAAATTATATTAAAAGTACCCACAAAGATAATATTTAAGTTGACCACGTACATACTCCTTGCATTTGTACTACTTGATCTTCGTATAAAAATAAACTCTGCTATACGTTTGTTTGTTAGATATACGATGATGGATAACAGACCTTTTACAAACATTTTATAAACAAAAATACCCCACAATTTGTGGTGAGGGATCAAGATATATTTTTTCAGGAGGGTCACCATTTTTGTGTGCATAAACTTTAAGATAATTGAAACTCTCCATGTTATGTCTTCCCTACATCCTTACCTTGGAACCCACCTTCAAAAGTTAGTTGGTGCTGCCAACAAAAATTCAAAGTGTACAAGGAAAAGGAATCAAAGTCACTCTGTAAATTTGAGGTATAAAGAAAATAACGATTTTGCTCTTGAATATATAGAAAAAAATTATTTTACAATGTTACGTGGTTACGTTCTCATTTTTTCGAATTTTGTGGATTTCTTTTAGATAAAAAGTTCATAAAAGTAAATAAGTTCATTTTTTTTTTAAATTTTACATAAAATTCTACTATTTTTCCTAAAATATTAAAAAAATATTATATATATATATATAAGTAAAACAAGTCACATTTTAACAAATAATTTTTAGTTTGTATTGATTATAAATTTTGTTTTAGTAATAAACGTTTAATTTAATAATTGATATTCAATAATTGATAAGTGTTACATGATGAAGAAACAAATGGGTCGAGTTACAATCATTAGAATATATATATATATATATATATATATATATATATATATATTTTGATTAATTGTCAATTCGAGTATTTAAGATTATTATTATTATTTTTATTATATTATTATAAATCTCTAAAAATTCATATTCAATATTAAATAATTAATATTAATTAATTAAATTAATCAATTTAATTAAATAAATATCTTTTAACAAGAAATACAAATCAAATTAAAATATTATTAAATTAATTTATATATATTTTATTTGATTATCAAATTAAAATTCAATCGATTCTTATTTTGATTTGTAAAATTAGAAACACAATATAATTTGTAAAAGTGAACAAGAATCTTCATAACTTTTTTTCTATTATTATTAACTTTTTTTTGCTGTACATAAGTTTTGAGTGCTGATGGATTAAGTTTATTGTGACTTGATTCGTTAAGAGACGATTTAAATTAATTTCTTTAATCTATATTATTATTCTTTTAGTTTTAGATAATACATTAGACAATCAACATTAAAATTCTTTTAAATTGTTCATGACACAACAACTATCATATATCACATACGTAAGTATTTGAACTTAGACGATATTGATGTGACTATAATTAAAAATCATTTCATGACATTCTTGTCAATCTTCAATTTAACCATCTTATTAACATCTTAGCAACTATATCTCGTGAGTATGAGTGAGATATAAACTAACTTATTATTAACTATAGCATATCAACACAATTTATAGTAAAAATATTTTTTTAGCATCAATTAAACAAATTTACTCCCTTTTGAGTTTAATATATATTAATTTGCTTTTGAATCAACTAAACTCACACAATATTATCACTATTATTTAAACTTAAAAGTAATATTAGTCTCTATTTAATATTTATATTAACAAATATAAATTATTATTCATTTTTTTATTTTAACACTGATTCAAAATCTTCTTAAGCAACTTCATATTATATTCAACGTTAATTTAATTTATATAAATTTTAAAATTTCAATTTTAATCGTAATTTTTTAGTATAACCTAACTTTAATAGCATCTAGCACCACATATTGAAACTAGAAAACCATGTTCTAACGTATACTCTTCGTCATAGTAGCATTTTACTTTATATATTTTTTATTTCATTAAATACTATTTAAATTTTAGTCTATCATAATTTAATTTTTGAAAAAACTTAACATACTATATTAAATTAATAAACATAAAAATATGTGTTCTTTTATTTAGAAAATTTCTTTACTTTGTTTCCTTAGCCTTTTTTATATTTATATTTGATTAAAATAAATATTCAAGTGTTAATAACTTTTTTTAAGATATTATAAACTTTTATATGAACTTGTGCTTATTTGAGTATGGGAGTGTGTTTAGTAAAAAGAGTATAAAGAAAACTTTTTTTATTCAAAGATGGGTTAAATATGATCTATTTCGCAAAGAATTTTATTTAAAGATGGGCCAAACAGTATGAACCTATTTCGCAAAGAATTTAAGTCCAAAAACTTTATCATTGATAATACTAATAGATAATTGAAATCAACCTGTATCTCAAAGATCATAACTAACATTTGAATATTCAGTTAAGAATAATTTTTGAAATAACAATCAATTAATATTCAATACTGAAAGATAATTATTAAAAAAATAATAAAATTATAAATAAGATAATTCTTAAAGTATAAAGAATAACTTCTATTTAGACTATTTTTATGTGAGAAGCTTAGAGTGATAAAAATTCTCACTTCACCATATCAAAATTTTTTTAATAAGCTAATCATTGTACATTTGTGTAAATAGTTACTCTAAATAATTCATGAGGTCTAAACAATTCATGAGGTCTTTAGACGTACATTTTAAAGTATGAGCACCTTGATATGACTAGTACGGTGTGGTGAAGGGGTGAGGGAAGTTTGACAAATTTAAGGATGCTAAACTTCTGGTTGGCACAGTTAAACATGTCATTCACAAAATGAAGTAGGTACCCTTGGAGACATGAACTTATGAACTCAGCTATAGTTGTACTCAGGCAACATACATCAACTAGTGCAGCATCTTTCACAGACAAAACTCTCCATATACGCGCAGTTGTCTCTCCCTATTTACAATATTAAATTTTCAAACTGCACATACGCATTTTTTATTTTTTTTATTTCTTTTGGAGTTCACACTGCACAGTTTAAAATTGCACGCACTAATGATACACGATAGTAGGTAGCTACTAGATGAACCTGCATTATTTATGTCCGAAAGCATGCAAGGGAAAACCATGCCCGTGATTGTAGAACGCGTTTCACAGTTCATATGATGAGACTAAGAAGGATGGATTGGCATGCCATTTGTTGCATTTTGCATGTTTAATTCCGTGCTGGAAAAGAAGAATGCGTGTTTGTTATGGATTTTCTGAAAACACTATATATGTTTTCATTTGTCTTTTAGACAATATCTATGTGTTTGTGATTTGTTAAGGTCTTGTACAAGTTTGGATGAATCATTCCTACTCATCGTGATGTTGAAGTAATTCCAAATGCATCAACTCAGCAAGTAGTCCATACTTGAATAGTTTGGAAAAGAAATCACTTTTTGAAAGGTCACAGTTTCAGGAATGCTATTCCTTCTAGCTTGATTCCTCCTGCTGCAATTTATCTAAGTGTCCATAAAGATTCCAAAGCAAACATAATGTGGCTTTGTTTGCCATATTGGTGCTTTATTTAGGTACTTTTATGATATACAGTAAACCTAACTAGTAACTACCTAGGAGACACACTTAGATAGTGAATGTAAATTGATATGAAATCCCTCTAATTAAGTAGGTTGAAGTTATGATTATGCTTATAAGATATTTATACCTATGTCTAATCAATTATATCTTATCAGTGAGACATCCATATATATTTTTTTTAAAAAAATGTGTTATATAAGTGTTTCAAAACATGTTACCCCTTTCACTATATTATTCTAAAACATGTTACTACAATTTTTGTTTGTCAAACGTTTTCTGCTGTAAGGTGTTTTAAAACATGTTACTACAATTTTTGTTTGACACTACAATTATCCTAATGTTTTTTACATTTCCAAATGAGTGGAAAATTCAGTCATCACTATTTTGAATTTATCCTAATCATTAAAATGCAAAAAAAAAACAAAATTTAAATTGTCAAACCTAGAGTTTTTAAAGTTTGTCACACTTTAAAATGAAAAAAAATAAAACAGCAGCTAAGCAACTGCATTTTAAATTAAACTATTATATTAATTTCAACTATATTAGCTTACTTTTAAATTGTTCCTACAATTTCTCTCTCTTTTATTTTGTCATTCTCAATAGATTCAACTATATGGATCTAATTGAACCAGGTCCATCTTCCAATGAACGAGTACATGGAGGGTATGTTTTCCTCATCAACCAAGGAAGTTAATTTTATCCTGTTGGTATAAACTGTTAGATACAATTCATGGGTAAGAGCTTTCCTTCTTCAAAGTTATCCAATGGACAAGGGGGAGGAGTTATCCGTATATAAGCACGTGAAAGAGTGAAGAAAAAGAACCGAATCCAGTTTGATAGTTCCATTTCTGCATTTAGTCTCTAGCTAGTTAACAACTATTTTGTTCATATTATCATAGCCTGGCTTTTTAAAGTTCTCAATTTGTCATAAGCCCTTTGTTGGAACAAGGACATTATAATATATAATCAAATCATGTATGGTTGACTTCAAGATAGTTAAGTTTCCAAACCTACGAGAATTCAAAATTAGTGTTAACTATTGAAATGGATAAAAGTCAAAAGATATGGACAATGGGAACTCTCTAGTTACATATAGCACCCATGATGTGGCTATAATATGTCTAATCATGTCGTTGATGACTTTAAAAGAAGACAGATTACAAGCCTGATCCAGTTAATTGATTTAGACAGATCGAGCATCCTTCCCACTTTTGGAATTTTATTAATTATAATCCTTATTTGATACAGTCACTTTTTGAAATACTAAGAAAAATCTTAGGAACTGTCTAATTCAATCCCACTTATAGTTTTAAATACAATCAAAAGTACATTTTTTAAGGAAAAAATTATAAAAAATTATATTCATTCCTGACATATTTATTGGGTATTAATTAGGAGCTAGTATCCATATCTAGAAGGATAGAGAGGTGAAGGAAGGGACTTGTCTATGTGTTTGCTAGATGTAAGCCCAGCCTTGCTGTTGGATAACAACAGCTGTTCTTTCCTAAACCTCATAAAAAGAAGAAACAGACACTACTTTCTCTTCCATTCATATATTTATAAAGATGTCAATAATAAAACAACAAATACACTCTTAACTTCATAAATTTTAATATTAACTTAAATTAGCATGTTAAAATAATTTAAAATACTTTTACTTCATTAAACTTCAAAGTAAATATATCATTGACTTATTTAAAAAATAACCAACATTATCTTGAAAAGAGAGACAGATGTTGATGTAGAGAAGTTCCCTCCTCAAACAATTATTTTTTGTGGGATGAAATCAATATAACTGAAGATTGGAAAAAATATAGGCATCTTAACCATTGTGTATTTCAACTTTTTCCGTTACCACTTTATTTATGTTTCACTCTCTATGAAAAAGATAGGATTTATCACATTTGTAATTTAGGTCCCTTATGTGATAAGGTAGAGAATCACAGCACGTCCCACCCACGGCAAAAACAAAAATATGCAGAGACAGTCCTGCTGTGCAGACCCCTATTAAATGCAGTTCTGATACCTTCAACACACTCCTCTGCAACTCATTCATCGTTTTTATGGTGGCCTTTTCCCTCTCATGCATAGTTTATATACGTGTGTACAAACCCTTCCACCGTGCATATGGCCTTTCACTCTCATTCATCATAGTTATATACATCTGTACAATGGCAATCACAACACACTGTGCTAAAGTTATCACCTCTCACATTTTCCAATATCTCTTAACTTCGTCTCTTAACTCTTCTCCCTCTCTTTTCTATCAATTATTGATAACAGTCATAATGTATATTCTCTGCGCACCGCTTCCACCGATCAATCATCTAAAATCCTAATTTATCTCCTACACTTCAATTTTTTCTTCTTTCTTTTCTTGTTTGAACATCTATACATCTCACCGAATCAGTAAAAGAAGTAGTTTCTTATAATTTTACTTCTTTGAATTAAAAGAACTAAATAAACTCTTTATTTTTTAAATTTTTACTTAAATTTTTAATTTTTTTTTTATAATTTCAATACTTAGAATTGTAATAATAAACATGTTTGATTAAAATCTTATGAATACATAGGAACAAAATTGTACATAACAGAGTTTTGTACTTTACCCTTGAACAGATCAGAGAGATAGATAGAAGCTCCATCACGCATGCAAGATAGGTTGGCTGCTAGTTAGCTGTGATCTTTTTGCGTGTAGAAAGTTAGAGGTAGAGCTAGCCATGCATCCATTTGTAGCTTGACACTCTGAATTGAGTTCCAGTGATACAGTGACATCTTACTCCTTCTCTTCTCAAAGTAATTTAAGTGTATCCACACACAGTTAAACTATGAAGTTTCTCTTTGAACAATAAAACCTTGGTATAAATAGTTATCCAACATCCATTTTTCTTTTTCTAATGCACATTAAAAATTTTATTCCATGATTACATTGTCTGTTCTGTAAAATAGTTTATAACACAATATGGTAGAAATTAAGGGTTAGATTTGCAACAAATGACAGTTTGTATCTAATAACAATAAAATTGATAATTTAGTGAAAATACTATCCATCAATTTGTAAATAATAAAAATATGATGTTCATATAACAATCTTTTTTGTTTATGAAAAATTATTATATTGTACAATTATATAATATCATCAATATTAATTTTAATTTAACGAAAAAACTCATGACATGTATACGAGAGAGACTAATTTTTCTATCAGTAAAATAAATATACTAATTTACTCATCTTTTTAACAAAGGAAAAAGGCCTCAAGATGCAGATTTTTAGATGAGAATTTTAATTTTTCAAATATCCAACATTGAGTTTTGGACAGAAGAGTTCCCACATGTCATTTTTTTATATGTAAATAATTAATAATATTTAAGTAGGTTACACTTTAAGATGTGTTAAAAATAGAATATGGAGAAACAATTATCAAATTATATTATTTTAATATAAATAAAATATTATTAAAAATAATTTAATATTATGATATAATTTTTTTATATTAGCATACAGTTTGCAATTTTTTTTTTTGGATTTAGATTGATCTTTTATATTTCTTTGCATTAAGTAATAACTTGTGTTTTTGTCTCAAATAGTTACTTCTCCAGAATTTGAGAAAGATACTAGTTTTTCTATTATACTATTGTATTTTATAATAATTTTAAATATTTTAAATGTGCATGTATTTTGTAGATGAAAAAATAGATAAAATAAAAATTATAAAACTATTTTACTAAAATCAATAAAATTTATTATAATTTTAAAAATAAATTAATATAAAGTATAAAGAATTACATCAACCCATTTAAAAGAAAATAAAATTTGACTAATAATAACATATGATCTAGTTGTATATAATCTGTGTCGCATTCTCACTAACTTGGACCCTGACCAAAAACTCATATCAGTACTCTTTACATCGGCTTAGATTATCTACAGCGAAAAAAATGACTTCAGTAATGATGTGCTTCCTTCATAAATCTCCTTCATGCACATATTTTCCATCTTACTTTAATGAAAATTCACCTTTAAATTTATTATTAATTCAAAGTTTCTGAATATGCTTATCAGAAGTGGATGCCTCATTTTTAGGTGATGTAAAATTTCCAACAAAATATGTTAGAGACGAAAAAATTCAAAGCATGCGGGTGTTAAATTTAATGAGGGAGTTTTAACTTTAAAAGATGAAAGATTCTGAGACAATCAAGGAATATTCAGACTAATTATTGGCTATTGCCAACAAAAATCGTTGGACACGAATTTTGCATACACATTCTAGAATTACTTAGAAAATTCTGATAACAGTGTTAGAAAGGTATGAAGCATTATCTATCATTTCATTGAAGAATACAAAAAATCTATTTAAGATCACTTTGACAGAAGTGCTATTATATATGCCTTTCAGGCCCATAAGTAATGAAGATCGAGAGGGAAGAGCATGTTGAAGGTGCTCTTCTAGCCAAGAGCCAACAAGCAAAAAACTATAAGAAGAATAATCTAACTAGCAATCAGATAACTGCAAATAATTACTACAAAGAAAAGGGTGAAAAGAAAAATTACCCATCTTGTCATAATCGTGATAAAATGGGTCATCCTCCATTTAGATGTTGGAAGAAACCTGATGGTATATGCATCAAGTGCAATCAAACGGGATAGGAAGCATTCCAGTCATATGCAAGAGCCAAATCAACAGCAAGAAGAAGACATTAAGGTTCTTGATCAAGAGGAGAAAGGTCAACTCTTTGTGACCACATGTTTTGCAAACAGTGAAGAGAGTGAGAACTAACTGGTTGACAATGGGTGTACCAATCATATGATCAATGACAAAAAGCTTTTCAAAGATTTAAAGTAAACCAACACCATCAAAGTTAAAGTAGGCAATAGTGAAATGTCAAAGGCAAGGAAATTGTTGCAATAGCTAGCTGCTTAGGTACAAAGTTTGTCCCTGACGTCTTTTCTGTACCAGAAATCTACAAAATTTGTTAAGTGTTAACCGATTGATTGAAAGAGACTTCAAAGTTACTTTTGAAGACAACTTTCGCTTGATTAGAGATGTAGCTGACCAAGATATCTTTAAAGTAAAAATGAAATGAAAAAGTTTTTCTCTAAATTTGTTGGAGGAGGAACAAGCTACTTTTCCAATCAAGGAAGACATCACACAAGTTTGGCACAAGAGACTCAGGCATTATCACCACCAAGAGCTGTTGCAGATGAAGTCCAAAAAAATGGCAGCTGATATTCCAAAACTTGACAATTATACACCAACTTGCAAACCTTGTCTATTTAGAAAACAAAGAAGAAAGTCTTTTCAAAGTTAGCAAATAGAGTCACTTGTAAGCTACAATTAGTCAACACATATATCTGGACCTCAAAAATACTTCTTCATTAGCATGTAATTGATATTATGTTATTTTTATTGACTTCACAAGAATGTGTTAGATTTTTTTTCTTAAAATATAAGTCAAAAGTGACTGGTGTATTTTGAATGTTCAAAAAAGTAGTGAAAAATTAAAGTGGCAATCAATTCAAACTCTAAGAGTTGACAATGGTAAGGAGTACATATAAAAAAACTTCAATTTATTTTGTGAGGAAGTTGAGATTGAGCATCAATCAACCACCCCTTATACTCTACAACAAAATAGGATGAGTGAAAGAAGAAACAAATACATCTTAGAAATGACTAGATGTATGTTGCATGAGAAGAATCTATCTAAGTTTTGGACAAATTATCTTAGAAATGACTAGATGTATAGGACTGTTTTTTTTGCAAAATATACTCCCTATAAAAGCAGTCAAGGATCATAGACCATATGAGACTTAGTATGTTACAAACTTTCTCTAAATTTTCTCAAAATATTTGGATATTTTTGTTTCACTCACCTTCCATAGAGTAAGCATGACAAGCTTGATAAAAGAGCATCACCAGACATTTTTATAGCCAATAATACTATCAACAAAGCCTATAAATTTTTCAGCCACAGATTGGAAACATTGTTGTTAGGAAAGATGTACACTTCATAGAAGATGAAGAGTGAACTGGGATGAGACAAAATAGGAGGATCAAACTGTTGCATACCTACACTTTATGCTCCATGCTTCAAGAATCAGAGAAGAAGAAGATTGAAAAAGTGAATTGGTAGATGAAGTTTCTGTAAGAGGTACTAGATCATTGTTTAATATTTATGAGAGGTACAACATTGTTGTTTGTAAACCTGTAGATATTAGATAATACCTGTAGATATTAGAATAGTAGAGGAAGACCAAAATTTGATGGCTACAATGAAGAAGAAATTGTTTATGATTGAGAAGAATCAAACATGGGGATTGGTTAATCGAACCTAGGATAGAAAGGTGATTGAACTCAAATGGGTATACAAAACCAAATTAAATGTTAATGGTTCTATCAACAAACACAAGACAAAACTTGTTGTGAAATGTTATGCTCAAATCCTTGGCGTAGATTACTCATACATCTTTCACCAGTTGCTCACTTAGATACTATAAAACTTTTGCTTATAGTAGCTGCTCAAATAAATTGGAAAGTGTATCAAATTGATGTAAAATCAATATTTTTAAATGACATTTTACATGAAGAAATATATGTTAAACAACTTAAAGGTTTTGTGAAGAATGAAGAAAATGACAAGGTCTATCTTCTCAAAAAGTCTCTTTATTAGTTGAAAACAAGTTCCTAGAGCTTGTTACAGCAAAATAGATGATCATTTACCGATCGTCGACTTTAAAAGGAGATTTCTGAGACCACTCTTTATGTTAAACATTGGGACAATGATGTTTTAATGATTTCACTTTATGTTGATGATCTTTTGTTGACAGGAAATAATGCATAGTTGGTTCAAGAATTCAAACAAGAAATGATGAAGGTTTTTGAGATGGGAGATCTTGAATTAATGAGCTTCTTTCTTGGAATGGAAATTAAGCAGGCATTAATATAAAGTCTTCATTTGTCAAAAGAAATATGTCATGGAAATTTTGAAAAACTTTTAGTTTGAAAAATACAAGGAAGCAGCACTTCTATGAATCAAAAGGAGAAGTTGAATAAGAAAAATGGAGCTGATAAAATTAATGAGAGATACTTCAAAAGTTGGATTGGTTGCATGATGTATTTTACTACAACATGTCCTGATATTTTAAATGTTGTAATCATTTTGTCATGTATATGCATTGTGCAAGAAAATTACGTCTCAAAACTATCAAGATAGTGATTCTGTATGTGAAAGGTATAAGTGATTTTGATGTTAAATTCACAGAGAATAAAGAATTTAAGTTGGTTGATTTCTTTGACAATGATGAAGGAGGTTCCATTTATGATATGAGAAGCACTTCAGGCTATTATTTTACTTTTGGATCTAGTGTTTTCTCATGAAACTCAAAGAAGTAAGAAATTGTGATACAATCCAGTACTGAACCAGAATTTGTTGCAAGTGTTGTTGCTGTTAATCAGATTTTAATGAATTTAAATCTAGAATAGAAAAAAAAAAACACCAAAATTTGTGTTGACAACTAAGTTGCTACTACTATTTCTCCATAATCACGTGTTTCATGAAAAACATAAACATCTTCACATCAAGCTATTTTCTTAAAATAAATACAAAAAGAAGAATTTCTAACTTAGATTTGCTGCAAATGAGAAACTCAGATACAAAACTACTTTCAATTAATAGGTTTGAGACTTTAAGATAAAAAAAATGTGATATTTGCATCTCAAAAGCAAGAATGAATGTTAGGAAAGTACTTTAAAAGTCAAACATCCCACATTTTAATTATGTTTGTTTTTTCTTTTCTAGTTTTAAAAAGTCAGTTAAAAAGTTTTAGGTGTTTTGACTTATTTCTAAGACCATGTTATTTGAGGGTAGTTATTTTTTTTTAAGTTTTATAAATTGTAAGGTTTCTAATATTAAATAATGAGTTTTTCTCATACAATATGTTATATTTTATTTTTCTGTGCAATTATGCTCTTAATAATCTCCAACAATAATTACTTTTATTAACCATGTTTTTGTCTAGATTGAACTTCAATTATCTTATGCATTATTCCTTTTATTGTTTTTCTAAACTTTCACTACAATTTTATGAATGCATCCTATGGAAAATATGGGAATGTAATATCCCATTTCCATATTGAATATAAGGGTTATAAATGATGAAATGACATCTTTTAGAAAATTTCAATGTTTAATTAAAATACAGGCAATAGAATTGTCCCAAGCCTTGTATAAAAAGTTATACAAAACAATACATTGTCTTATATTTTATTTTCTATTATAATATGTGTTTGTAGGGATTAACCAATTCATCAATACAATTTCTTTAGCCACAGTTAAGAAAAAAAATATTTACACAATGATGTTACTGGTTGGTTAATGGTTGACAAATGAACTTTTCTTTCAGTATAGTTCTAAGATTCCTACTAGTCTTTTCTTTTATTTATATGTATCTTTATTAGTCCTTTGTCATTATACATTGGTTGGTTCTTTTCTACATTTTATTGTAATACAATTAATTAATTATTTGTATGAAAGATATTAAGTTGTTTACAAGAATATCCTTTATCCTTTGATAAAAAGAAATATGAAACATCAGCAGTACTGGTTAAATTGTGAAAAAAAAAAAATATCTTACTCAATGTCTCTTGCTACTTATATCTATTCCATTTTATTATATACTAACTCAAAGCATACTATTATAGATTTACTAGTCAAAATTTGACACCATATCGACGTGTGTTTTTGATATTTATTATGTTTCATTGATGTAAGTCAAGGTATTCATCTATATTTATATATCAAATTTTAAAACAACTTCTTGAACTTATAAATCAGTATGAGTATGTGAAGTTTGTCTTTTTATATATAAAGTTGTTTCTTAATAAGCTTTATCCACTTTAAAATAAGTCAAATAAAATATACAATTTTTTTCTTTTTCAATTATGATGTTTATTAAATATTTTTCATGTTTTATAAAACATTGATATCATATGGAAATTCTTTTAATAACATATTATAAATTCATTTTTAATATTATAATGGTATGCATAATCACGTATTTGTGGGGATATTTGTCAACAATACATTGAATTAGACTCTTTCAAGATAAGATGACATTAGGCATCCTGATCAGGATGCAGTAGTTTTACCTCTACATGATATTTAAAATAATTTTTATAAAATATTATGTCATACAAATTATCAAAAATAATATATATATATATATATATATATTTTGTACAAATTGTTCAAACATAATAATATAATATTTTATACTATTCTATTAAAACAAACAAATAATAAAAAAAATACTGTATTCCTACACTCAAATTAGACCATTATTACTTAAACATTCAACAATACATTATTTTATAAAAAAAAAATGTAATACAAGGAGTTCAGAAGATAATTTGTCAATTTGTCAACTAGTACGTAAATAATTTACATGTTAAATATAACTTTAACCAATAGTTGTGTAGTATTATTCCTTTAATCCGAATGTCCTAACCTATTTTGTAGTATTATATCTTCGCTAGCGATATCAACTTATATCTCCTCAACATAGCCTTGTGGACCTCTACATTTTGTCTAGAGGCTTTCTTAAATAAAATGATGTCATCTGTAATATACTAATTTTCACTTTATCACTTCCAACCTTTATACCTTGTATACATATTTTTTTTCCTTGTTATTTCTAATTGATTAATTTTTCTCTCTCAACAAGTATGAATAGGAAAGATGCTAATGAGTTACCTCACCTTTTAATTAGATTGTAAAATTCTTAATCCATTCTATCCATTTCTAGCTAAAAATTAATCTCCTAAACATATAAAACACAAATTTCCAATTGCCAAACTGGATGGAAAAAACAGCTACAAAATTATTTTAATAATAATAATAATATAATAATAATAATAATTATTATTATCTATTATGATCTGTTATATACAATTGAAGTGGTAAGGAAGTTTTTTATTGTTAAATCTTAAATTCTAATAATGACTAGAAAAATATAAAAAATAATGGTTTGGCTGCATGATAAATTGAATAGTCCTTGTACTTCACTAAGGAAATTTTTTCATTGATGAAAATAAAAATAGACTCAGTGATCTTTAAAACATAATTAAATATTTCATCTGACTTGAATTTAAAAATTTATTTGGATATATATATATATATATATATATATATATATATATATAATAAAAAAAAAAAAAAAAAAAAAA